>Ga0209748_1001049_pt1 | contig 13807 bp, 10 predicted proteins | sample BarGraIncu00421A_FD_185490 | JGI IMG/M metagenome (GOLD analysis project Ga0209748, IMG submission 185490) | Arctic peat soil microbial communities from Barrow, Alaska - Barrow Graham LP Incubations 004-21A (SPAdes) (version 2) | ecosystem: Environmental > Terrestrial > Soil > Wetlands > Peat... | reverse complement strand
TATTGGGTCTGGTTGGGTTTGCAGGACAGATTCCAACATTTTTACTGGCGCCATTTGCCGGAGTATTGATAGATAAATGGGATCGGTATAAAATCCTGATCGTTACCCAAATACTCGCTATGGTACAATCATTGATACTGGCTTTTCTTGTTTTCAATCATTCCATTGAAGTGTGGCACGTCGTACTTTTAAGCATCTTCCTTGGATGCATCAATGCCTTTGATATGCCTGCACGTCAATCATTTGTTGTCGACATGATAGAGGATAAAAAAGACCTGGGTAATGCAATAGCTTTAAACTCTTCCATGTTTAACAGTGCCAGATTGATTGGTCCTTCTGTTGCCGGAATATTGATCTCGGTCACAGGCGAAGGAATCTGTTTTCTAATAAATGGCTTAAGTTATATTTTTGTCATTGTATTTCTCTTAAAGATGAACATTTCAACCCGAAAGATACAAGCCAAATCTGCTCAGGCTTTCAAAGGGTTTAAGGAAGGATTCAAATATACTTTTGGATTTTTACCTATCCGATCGATTTTACTGTTATTGAGCCTGGTCAGTTTGATGGGTATGCCTTTCACAGTGTTAGTACCTGTTTTCGCAAAGACCATCCTGCACGGAGGCTCCAATACATTTGGTTTCCTGATGGGTGCCATGGGGATGGGGGCATTGATCAGTGCAATTTATATGGCATCCAGAAAAAGTGTCATGGGCCTTGAAAACATTGTACCTTTGTTTGCAGGTCTCTTTGGAATTGGTCTCATCGTCTTTTCTTTTACCCATTTATTTCTGATATCAATGACCCTGATGGTTGTTATAGGTCTTGGAATGATCATGCAAACTACGGCATGCAACACCATATTGCAAACCATTGTCGATGATGATAAACGTGGTCGGGTAATGAGTTTTTATACCATGGCTTTCATGGGTACAGCTCCACTTGGAAGCCTGATGGCAGGGGTGTTGGCCAGCAGAATTGGAGTACCCAATACGTTGATCATTGGTGGCGTATCCTGTATAATTGGCGCTCTGTTATTTGCCAGAAAATTGTCCGAGATAAAAAAAATGATTTACCCTATTTATATCAGATTGGGTATCATTCATGATGAAGCTTCTGACAATCAGAAACAAGAAATATCTTTAAATGAATATTAAATCTTTAAAAACTACACAATGAAAAATTTAAAACTGATTACAGCTGTGTTCCTGATCGTCTTTTCACTGACTAGGATTGCAATTGCACAAGAAGTTAAACCCACTGATTCTGTTGAAATCAAAAAGGCAATAGAAAAAGAAGCTAAGGCGAAGAAGGCATACGAAGATTGGCTGAAACTCGACTGGCCCAATCTAAAGAAGTTCAGGGATGACAATGCCAAGATTGGATTACCTGCTGCAAATGAGAACAGGGTTGTATTCATGGGTAATTCTATAACGATTGGCTGGATCAATATTGACCCTGAATTTTTTGCCGGAAAGCCTTATATCGATCGCGGCATCAGTGGCCAGACGACCCCTCAGATGCTTATTCGTATGCGCGCTGATGTGATCAACCTGAAACCAAAAGTTGTCGTTATCCTTGCCGGCACCAATGACATCGCTGGAAATACAGGTCCTTCGACCAATGAGATGATCGAAGATAACCTGGCTTCAATGGCTGATCTGGCCAAGGCAAATGGCATAAAACCAATCCTTTGTTCCATCCTCCCTGTATTTGATTATCCCTGGAAGCCGGGCTTGAAGCCTTATGATAGGATCCTGGAAATCAACAAATGGATGAAGGATTATGCATCAACTCATGGAATGATCTATCTTGATTTCTATTCATCCATGGTTGATGATCGCCCTGGAACGAAGACGGAATATTCTAAAGATGGAGTCCATCCAAACATGGCCGGCTATAAAGTAATGGAACCTTTGGTAGAGGCCGCCATTGCAAAAGCTTTAAAAATGAAATAAACCGGTATAATTTTTGTGTCTAAATTTTTAATAAATATGTTCATTTGGTAACCGGTCAAAGTAAACCTTTATGATATTTTATTGTCTAATTGAAACCATTAATGTTAACGGGATATCTTTATGAACAAACTGATTTTAATTTTAATTGTTATTTTAAGTAGCTGTACTTCACTGAATAAAGTTGTGAGTACACACGAAATGAACAAGAAATCAAATGAATATGCCTATTCTGATCCGGACAGTAAAATTCGGTATGATATCTCAAATGATAATAAAAATCTGTATATCAGGCTAAATACAGCCGATTATCCTACAATATCCAAAATACTCATGACGGGGTTAAAGGTCTGTTTTGATCTGAATGGGAAAAAGAGCGCAAAGTTCTTTTTCGAATATCCGATCCCACAGGAGCGTCAGTCACAGGGACAACGTCGTGTCAGACCTGCCGCTGGAGAAGCAGCCGGATTTAATTTGAACAGACTTGTTGAACAAATCTCTCATGAGGGAGAATTTGATCGGAACGGTGTGAAAGAACGTGTTGTTTTAGTTTCAACAGATTCCGATGTCAAAGCTACAATCAGGGCAATTAACAACAATGAAATTGTTTACGACCTCACAATGCCATTAAACAGGATCTCCAAAGATGGCATCTCTGCACTGTCTAAATTATCTGTTGGAATTGTTGCAGGTAAAGATGAAACCTCATCTTCTGGTGGTGCCAGAGCAGGTGCTGGTGGGGGTGGTGGCAGATCAGGAGGCATGGGCGGCGGTGGTGGCCGCTCAGGCGGTGGAAGAGGTGGAATGGGTGGCGGTGGTCGCTCAGGAGGCTCAGGCGGCGAAGGCGGCGGCGGCGGTGCAAACAGATCTTTTATGTCCCAACCTGTTGACTTTTGGTTCAAATTGGAGTTGAATAAAACCAATTAAAATTCACTTTTCAAGCACACAAAATTGCCTTTAAAACTGATTTTAAATCAATTTTACAATTATCTGACTATTACCGGTTAAGACATAGTTGAGCCATAGTTAAGCCATACTTGAGCCATACTTAATATATACCCATAGAGTATGGCTTAACCATGTCTCAATTAAATAGAAATTATTTATTAATTGTGTTTTTTAAAGACTTCTTTCCATAATATTTAGGAAACTTTATCATTTATCTTCTTTCCGGATAGGATATACTATTTGAAAGGGTTAAATGTATAATGATTTACATATCATTAAACTTTTCAAAAGCATTTAGAATTGCTCGTAATATTTTACCATTTTTATGGATTGTTTGATGATGTCGAATGAGGTCTCTACACCTTTGATGGCTGCAAGGCTTAATTTTGAGAGCAGGGCAGGGTTCGATAGGGTATCGGCCAAGGTCTGGGTAAGTGCAGATGGTTCATTGGGTTGATAGACAATGCCTCCTCCGGATAAATTGATGATTTCGGGAAATGCACCCAGGGCGGGTTGGATTACCGGGACTCCTGATGCCATTGATTCCAGAAGATAGATGCCAAAGGCTTCGCCATTGCGGACAGGAACAGAAAGCACCATGACTTGTTCATAGAAATTTTTCAATCCTTCGGCTGAAAAGTCTTCTTGAAAATGAACCTGATCTGTTAGGTTATTTTTCTTTATTAAGGCCTTTAGTTCGTTCAGGTATTTTGTATCAACTCCTGTTGAACCACCCGTAATCATCAGGGTTACATCTTTAAAATCTGTTCTTTTTTTCAAACCGATAAAAGCATCAACCAAGATGTCTAATCCATTCTCATGACACATCCTTGAGACATAACCGATGGTTCTTTTTTTGTTTTCTATAGGATGCGGGAAATAATCTGCCGGATCCACGCCAATATGTATACTTGTGAGTTTTTCTACCGGGATTTTCATGCTTTCCTTCATCCTGGCTGCATAGTAATCGCTCACTGCTACAAATCCATCAACATGCTCAACAGCTTTCTGCATGAGGCCCCAAACGCGATCTCTGAACTGTGGATCCATCACATCAACCCAAACATCTTCATCCTGGAGTGAACAGATCAAAACAGTGTCTAACCTTCTTTTAATGGTAGGCGCCAACCCCAGTAACAATGCATTCGAAAGGTGGATGACGTCGGGTTTATAATGATCTACAATCCAATCCACCATCCTTTCCAACTCCTCGCTTTGCAAACCCTCTTCGCCCATCAGCATAGATATAGTCATGTCTTCCAATCCCTTTGCATCGGTGGAGCCTGAATATTTTGCAGCTAATTTTAATAATGGCTTTGCATTCAGTAAAGTATCTACCCATTTGGGCGCCTTTCTGAATATTGGATACAATTGTTTCAGATATATGCTTACGGCTCCATAAAATACGGGTGTGTCATTTTCTTCTTCAACATTTGCAAAAAGGGGCAGATACATGGGAAGCTTTACCACATCATGACCCAGCGCTTTCAGTGCAGGTACATATTTGCTGTCGCGCATGCAATTGCCGCAGTAAAAACTTCCCCCCGAACCCGGTATGATGTGTAAGATCTTCATGGTGTTATTTTTTGCCTAAACAATATACTTTTCCGTCGTCTGCTCCCAGAATTATTTTCTGATCTACAACAGCCGGACAACCTGAAACAGGACTACCCAGTTCATAAGATAACAATTGTTTGCCATCATTGATTTGAATGATTTTAATATCACCCTTCATCGTGGCAATAATAATTTTATCACCGGCAATGACCGGAGAGGAATCAACCTGGCCACCCATTGTTTTTCGCCAGAGCAACTTTCCATTGTTCTTATCGAAACAATACAAGAATTTATTCCGATTGCCGACCACTACGTAGTTTTTATACAAAGCCGGGGAGCCGATAAAGGGTGATTCATCGGTTTTTTCGATATATTTCCAGAGGATTTTCTTCTCATTTATGCCTATACATGAAAACTTTCCATTGTAATCTCCGGCATAAGCGCGATTGTTGTCGACGGTTGCCGAACTGGCTATATACGTTCCAACGTTTATCTTTTCTTTTAGCTTACCTGTCTGTACATTGACAACATGGATAAATCCGTCACAACCGCCAAAGATGGCATAGTTATTATTGATGGCAGCACATCCGTTTACATAATTACCCGTCTCATATTTCCACTTCAGTTTACCGGTCAATGCGTCAACACAATGGAGATTGTAGTCATAACTGCCTACAACGATAAAGTTTTTTCCACCATTCTTAAAAAGATTGGGTGATCCCATGATCTGGTTCTCTGCCTTGTATTTCCATTTCACCTTGCCTGTATTCAGATCAATGGCAAAGAGAGCGCCATCCAGGTTTCCGCAATAGACAATCCCATCTACAATCATGGCCGGGGCTTCTATACTGTTGGTTGTATTGAATTTCCAAAGCAGAGCGCCTTGCATGGTAAGGGCATAAACCCAGCCATCGGTAGAGCCAATCACAATTTTATCGCCATAAACGACAGGAGAGGACTTGATGTTATCGCCTGTTTTAAAAGACCACAATAAATCTAAAGTTGAAGGCAAAGAGGCACTCGTAACGCCGCTTAATTTTGCATCTCCACGAAACAATCCCCAGTTGTTTTTATCCTGAGCCGGGAGCGAACAGGTAATAAATAAAAACAGGATTAATAATATAGTATTATTTTTCATTTTATAAAATACTTTCATGCCTTCGGCATTCATTAATAGATTTGTTGCGTTTCTATAATACTTTCATGCCTTCGGCATTTTCTTCAATCCAGATGTATTTTTATTAGAAATGTTGCCTCTATAATTAGTTCATGCCTTCGGCATTTTCTTCAATCCCGAAGGGATGAAAGTATTATAGAAAAAATTAATAATCATTGACTTAACCCCGAAGGGGTGAAAGTATTTTAATTATCGTATTGCAATATTTTTTTATACCAGATCATTATTCTTTAAAGATATGGCTCCGGTAGGACAGGCTTCAGCAACCATTACTGCTGTTTCGGTCAATCCTTGTTTGATGTCTTCGTTAAAGGGAACGCCTATTTCAACATCGAAGCCACGGCCAATAAATGCAAGTCCAAGTTTTTCTTTGTATTTGGCTGCGAGCCTGACACAGATCCCACATTTTATACATTTGGCCGGTTCATAAATGACCAGGTCGTGTTGAATGTGTTTTTTGATTGTTTTCCGTTCATCGTAAGCGAAGTGCTTCTGATTGGCTGCATAGAGGTCTGAGTAATTTCGTAGTTTGCAGTTATCCAGCTTGCGGCAGTCACAATGAAGACATCGTGCGGCTTCTTTCATGACTTCGTCATCCGTGAAGCCAACCTTTTTGGTTCCTGCCGGTTCAAACCGTGAATGAGAATAGGATTCTTTCAGATATTCAACATATTCGGTATCCAAAAGCTTTCCGAAGCGGGAATTAAAACGTTCAGGTTCTCCGGTTACGGGTTGTTTCCTGAGATACTGATCGACGCTGTAAGCTGCTTCTTTCCCCTGTCCCAGACTTTGAATAGCCAACTTAAAAGGTCTTACTGCGTTTCCTGTTGCAAATACTTTTTCAATGTTTGTTTGAAAGATCTTCTTTTCAACTTTAACACCGGTAGGAGTGAGGTCTATACCCCAGGTCGAAATGTCTTTTTCGGTTTTTCCACATGCTAACAGCACTGCATCAAAGTCCTTCAGCAAGCGGTTAAATGCATCCTGATCAATTGTATGATTCAGTTCAAATTTAACACCTGTTTCTTCGATCAGCGCGATCTCTTTTTGAAGAACCTCTTTTGGAAGCATTTCATCATCATATCCAGTCAGTAAAGACCCTCCGGCCAATGCGTTCTTTTCAAAAACAGTACATTGATGGCCTTTTAGCTGAAGATAGTATGCGGCTGACAGTCCCGAAGGACCTGATCCGATAACGGCAACTTTTTTTCCTGTTTCCTTTGAAACTTCAGGGATGAAATGTGTATCATGATCACCCGATGACCTTTTTAACAAACAGATGGATACTGACCCATCGATTCCTTTTCTCCGACAAGCGCTTTCGCATGGAGCAGGACAGATTCTGCCCAAAACGGCCGGCAAGGCAATGTCGTTTTTTACAACCCTGAGCGCTTCTTCAAACTTCCCGGCTGCCAGCAATCTGTTCATTAAAGGGATATCCATATGTGCAGGACATGTAAACTGGCAGGGCGCTTCACAATCACCGACATGTTCACTCAGCAATAGTTCAAGTGCTATCTGTCGGGTTTCTTTGATTTCGGTATCTTCGGTAATAATATCCATGCCATGAACAGCATAAACTGAACAGGAAGGGAACATTTTATTGGTCTTTGTATCTTTCACCATGCAAAGCATGCAGGAGGTGAAATGCTCCAAACGGTCGTCGTAACACATCGTTGGAATTTCTATTCCAACCTGTCTGGCGGCCTTTACAATGAGCGTACCTTCCTCAACATCAATCGTTTTATGATCTATTGTTATCTGAATCATCGTGTTTGGATCATTGGGTAATAACTGCATCTACAGGACAAATTGCACGACATGCATCACACTTGATACATTTTTCGGTGTCAATCACATGCTGTTCGTGTGGTAAAAAAGGAATTGCATCTACCGGACATGATTGAACGCATTTTGTACATCCGATGCATTTATCGGTAATAAAATATTGAATCATGTCCTTGCATTTGCCTGTTGGGCATTTGCCGTTGATGTGATCTTCGTATTCGTTCCTGAAATATTTCAAGGTGGAGAGTACCGGATTAGGAGCCGTCTTTCCAAGTCCGCAAAGGCTTCCTTTTTTCGTCCACTCTGCCAGTTTTTCAAGATCTTCGAGATCACTCGCTTTGCCTTTTCCCGAACAGATTTTGTTCAGGATATCGAGCATTCTTTTTGTTCCGACCCTGCAAAAAGTACATTTTCCACAGGACTCGTTTTGTGTAAATGAAAGGAAGTATCGGGCAATATCGACCATACAATCGGTGTCGTCCAACACAACCATTCCGCCCGAACCCATCATGGCGCCAACACCTATAAGCGATTCATAATCTACTGGGGTATCTGCCAGCCAGTGGGGAACACATCCACCTGATGGACCTCCGATCTGAACGGCTTTAAATGTTTTGCCATTGGCAACTCCGCCACCGATCTCTTCGATGATCTGTCGAACGGTGATACCCATTGGGACTTCAATCAATCCTCCTCGGGCAATCTTGCCGGCCAGTGAAAATACCTTTGTGCCTTTCGATTTCTCGGTTCCAATCGCATTGATCTTTTCCCATCCGTTGCGGATGATATAGGATACCTGTGCAAGCGTTTCTGTATTGTTGACCAGTGTTGGTTGTCCCCAAAGCCCTTCTACTGCAGGGAAAGGTGGCCTGATTTTAGGAAAGCCTCGTTTGCCTTCTATAGAAGCAAGCAATGCAGTCTCTTCGCCACAGACAAAGGCGCCTGCTCCCTGTGAGATATGACAGGTGAAATCAAAACCTGATTCTGCTATGTTGGTTCCAAGAAGTTTATGTTCTTTGCAGACTTCAATGGCTGCCAGAATTCGTTTTACGGCAAGCGGATATTCGGCACGGATATAAAAAACACCCTCAGAAGCGCCGGTAGCGTAGGCAGCAATGATCATGCCTTCGATAACGCGATATGGATATGATTCGAGCAACATCCGGTCCATAAAGGCCCCCGGATCGCCTTCATCTCCATTACAGATGACATATTTAGGTGTTTTCTTCTGATCAGCAACCATTTTCCATTTGATACCGGTAGGAAAACCTGCGCCGCCTCTGCCTCTTAATCCACTCTTTCTGATTTCTTCAATGACTTCAAAAGGACTCAATACAAGAAGTGCTCTTTTCAAAGCCAGAAATCCTCCTCTTGACATGTATTCTTCTATATCCAAAGGGTTTACCATTCCCCTGAATTCAGTTGCAACAGGTACCTGGTGACCTAAAAAAGATGATACATGTTGTTCTCTAACATCTAGTGAATAACGTTCAATACCTTCCCAATTGTGGTCAGTTTGAATGTTCTCAACGGCATGAAGCAAATTATTCGTGAAGCGCCTGAAAGTGTTTTCGGGTTTAAAGTGCTCTTCAATGATGGCTTTTACATCCTTGGGTTTGACCTTGGAATAAAGTACCGATTCTTTACCAACAGGAGCTATTTCAACAAGCGGAACCTGATGACACATGCCTATACAACCAACGTGTTTCAGATTGACATGCAGGTCGTTTTTGGCAATCAGTTTTTCTATTTCGTTGCGGATTTCCTGACTACCACTGGCAACACAACATGAACCAAGTCCAATCCGGATCTCTCCTTTGATTTCTTTGCCATCATTGTTTTTGAAAATCTGTTTTCCCCTGGTGTCTTTTTGCTTTTCGAAGTCTTTTATGATGCCGGGGATGTGACTTGTCGAAACATGACCGTATGTGATATTGTCGATCTGAACCACGGGGGCCAGCGTACAGCAACCAAGACAGTTTACTTTCTCAATGGTGTATTTTAATGATTCGGTAGTGTCTTTGCCGTCTTCAAGGTTCAGGTCACGGCGGAAGGCATCATAGACCTGAACAGCACCTTTTACGTGACAGGCAGTACCAACACATATTTTAATGATGTGTTCTCCGGCAGGTTTGAATCTGAACTGCGCATAAAAACTGGCTACCCCTGTAATGAGTTCAGGGGTAATTTCAGTGATTTCGCATACCCTGCGCAGGGCTTCTTCCGGAAGATAGTTGTATTTCTTCTGGATAGCCTGCAAGATGGGTATTACAGCGCTTCCGGAACTACCGGTCGCTTCAATGATTCGGTCAATATCTTGTATCTCGAAATGAGCGTTCATTATTATTTGTCTCCTATACAAAAAAGGTTGTTCACACCGCGAAGAACAATCCGACCGTCGGTAAAGGCGGGCGTCGCGAATGCTTTCTCTCCCAAAGTGGGTTCTCCCACTATTTTCTTCTCTCTGCTAACCTTTAATATGTGCATTTTACCACCCATGTCGATGGCATATATTTTCCCTTCTGTGATGACAGGTGAAGAGAAAAATCCTTTTCCAAAATCATTTTCCCACTGTTTCTTTCCGGTTGTGGCATCGAAACAGGCTATCGTTCCTGAACTGGTACAAACGAAGAGCAATCCGTCAGATACTACAGGGCTTGAGACTTCAGGAAGAATTTCATCGCTTTCCCACAGAATCTTAGCAGGAGTTCCCGGTTGTATGGCAACCAGTTTGGCATTGTCGTTACCGGCAAAAACCAAACCACCTCCGTAACAGGGTGAAGGAGCAACTTCGCCTGACATACATTCAACAGACCACAACTCTTTTCCGGTTTCAGTATCATAACCTGCAACTAATGGATTAGATGTTGTCACGAGTTGGGTTTTATTGTTTGCTACCATGATGATCGGAGAGGCCCAGGAGATCTCTGATTTCCTTTTGATGTCCCAAACGGTATTTCCTGTCAATACATTAAGGGCAATAATCCGACCTCCCTTATTTGAGTCATATTGAATGAAAAGTTTATCCTGTAATGCAATCAAAGAAGAAGCATGTCCATAATGATTATCAGGTACTCCAATATTTTTGCTCCAGACAGGTTTCCCATCTATATCGAGACAAACGATGTCGCCGGTTGGAAAAATGGCGAATACCCTCTGGCCATCGACAACAAGTGTAGATGGTGATAATCCGGTGTCCTGAGAAACTTCAGGCTTAGTTGCAGGAGAACCGGGTATTTTTCCGGCATCTTTTTGCCAGAGTAACTTTCCGGTTAACATATCATAACAGTAAATGACTTCACCCTTTGCATCAGCTCCGGTAACAAATACTTTGTCACCCCAGATAACGGGAGAATTGTAGCCTGGTTTTGGAACCTTTACTTTCCAGATTACTTTCCTGCCTTTAGCTCCATCCCAACTCACCGGGATGTTTTTGTGTGTAGAAACCCCGTTTCCGAATGGTCCTCTGAAGCTATTGCTCTGTTTTCTGATCTCAGCCATGCTCAATAATACCGTTACTTTCGGACCACTTATCGAATCCTTTTTGGTTAAACTGTCAGTTCCTGTGCCTGCTGCAGATGTAATATTAACCTGTTCAATCTGTGGTTTCTCTGTTTTGAGTGAACCGTTGACAGACAGATCATATTTTTTTAAATAATCCTTTGATAAATAAGATGCGCTTAAAGCTCCAACAAATAAAATGCCAATAGTAACCAGTAACCATCGTTGTGAAAGGATCCGTTCGATGGCTACATTTCTGCCCAGGTCAATAGGGACTTCAATTTTGGCCTGTATGTCACGATATACTTTCAGGGCTGCAAAAAACACTATAGCGCCAAATAACAATAAAATACCACCTGTCACTACCTGCCACTCACTGTTGAAATATGCTTTACGGGCAAGTAAATCCAGATTTCGGATATCGACTTTTAAAGCGTCATTGTTTGGATCTGCAGTCAATCTATCGACCAGAGTCTTTAGGGCAACATTATCCAGGGGTTTATTATGTTGGATCTGCCAGAAGTTTAACAATAACAGAATTGTAACAATTGAACAGAATATGCCTGTAACTAACATTACCCTGTAAAGGAATTTTAATTTTGTTGTTTGATCTTTCATTGTAGTTCAAATTTTTTCTTAGTCTGAAACAGCTTCCGATGCTTTTTCAGGGCGTAATATTTTTAGCAATTTCTTCAACAGTTCCATCTTTTTTCACCGGGCAATACTTCAAACATCGTCCACAACTGAAGCATTCGCCTTTGTGTGGTTGATAGTCTTTCCGCTTTCTGAAGACCGATTGGTTCATCAGCATCATACCAATAACAAAGCCAATGAAGCCTCCGAAGATCCATCCACCGATGTAAAACTTATGGCGGATAATTTCTGCTTCTTTAACCTGAACTTCGAATGATTTCCCTGAAGTAAGAAAGGTTTGAATATCAATATTGTTTACATCATTTTTCAGTTCAGGGTGTGCAATTAACAATTCCGTAAGATAAATGTGTGGATTTGCCTTTGAAAGAAAGATGTGTGATTTTGAACCAATGTATCCTCCGGCTGCAATCCATACCGGAATCAACAGTCCAAAGATGATAAATCGTTTAAGATTTACGCCCTGTAACTCGTCAGTTTTCTGATCTTCGGTAGGTTGCTCTATAGCATCAAAAGGACAGGATGTACTGCAAAGCTTGCATTGGATACATTGAGCCGGTGTAATGGTCAGATGCTTTCTGGAAAAACGGGACATTAAATTTAGTATGGCTCCGTAAGGACAGAAGATCCGGCAATAGGGTCTGGCGAAAAACAGTCCCAAACCGAGGAAACTTGCCCCGATCAGAAACATATTAAACGAAGCATTTGCTCTGAAGAATCCAACAAAAGGATCGTAACGACAAATGATGAAATCCGTTCCTGTAGCTGCATAAAGTACAGCCAGTCCGAGATATACATATGGAATGAAACCCAGAGTCTTCCTGATCCAGACAGGAGTTGAAAATGGGGTGATAATTAAAAGATCCTGAATAGCACCCAATGGACATGCAGCTGCACAAAAGGTACGTCCAAAGAAGAGGGTGAAAATGAGTGGTATCAGGAAAAATAATAGAGCCGTGAGAGATATTGCATACAACGGGTCAAAAAGTGTTAGGGTCACATTTTGGATTGCTCCAATAGAACAGATGCATCCTTCTCTGTAAAAACCAAAATAGAGCAGTGAGAATATGGAAAGCCATAACATTAAACGTCGGGAACGTTTTTTTAGCGCAATCCATGATGCAATGGAGAGCACAATGACAAGTATAACCACATCTGTATACTCCAAAAGACTGGCTCTTGGTTCAGGAGTGGTCGGTGATGGTGTGACATACCCCGTTGAAAATTCAGGCTTTGGAAATCGTTGTTGACCATTTACCCAGCCTGAATAGGTAACGGCAATCAAAAACAATATGATTGTTAAATATTTTCTCATTCTTCAGTAAGTTCAGCTTTTATCTTTTTTAACAAAATCACCTTTTATCATATAAGGTTTATCTGCAGGCACCCGTTTGATGGCATCTGAGGGGCACAAACGTGCTATTGCACACTCATTACAGTTCTTGCATCTGTCGTGTCTGATCTGTAATATGAAAGAGCCGTTACCAAAAGAAGTACATCCTTTTACACATTTCCCGCAGCCGATACAGAGATTTTCATTGATATCAAATTGGAAATAAGGATCTTCAATGAATTTTCTGTTTATTGCTGAGGTTGGACAAACCAGATTCTCTGCTCCGGTATTCAAATCCTTAACGCCATTTTTAAAATAGCCCGTACATAAATCGCAATACCCGCAAAGGTCATAAGCATTGACACATTTCACAGCCGAGGGCGACATTACACAAGATGTGGCACATCGTCCACATTGTGTGCATTTAAATGGGTCGATCTGCCACACATAATTTCCTTTGGTAGAATGCATCAAAGTGAGCCCACCCAGACCTGCAACAGCTAACCCCAACGTTATTCGCATGCTGTTCTGAATAAAATCGCGCCGGTTAAATTTTTTATCGTCTGCCATCTCGTTGTTGCTTTTCTGCTTTTGGAAGGTTACAATTTGCGAATTTGTTACAGTTATCACATCGATTATTCAAGCCGCATTCAGATTTAGTAACAATCTTATTGTTTTTAAAGCCAAACCAGGTAAACGCTCCCAGTAGTATCAGGATCAATCCTCTCAGTATGCTTTTCAATGCCTCTCTTCTGTCCATTTCAATTTATTTATGTTGAAAAAGCCTGATTACTTTTTTATCAAAATCCAATGCATAAATATCACCTTCTGAAGTCACCGCCAGATCGGGTGCCACCTCTTCATTCGGAAACTTTTCCGATGGTGCTACGACACTAACGA
>Ga0209748_1001048_pt1 | contig 13810 bp, 9 predicted proteins | sample BarGraIncu00421A_FD_185490 | JGI IMG/M metagenome (GOLD analysis project Ga0209748, IMG submission 185490) | Arctic peat soil microbial communities from Barrow, Alaska - Barrow Graham LP Incubations 004-21A (SPAdes) (version 2) | ecosystem: Environmental > Terrestrial > Soil > Wetlands > Peat... | reverse complement strand
TTTTGCACCACAAAATAATTCCGGCCTCATAGTTCAAGGGATAGAATGGAAGTTTCCTAAACTTTAGATTCGCGTTCGAGTCGCGGTGAGGCTACAATTTAAACCACTTAAGTAATTTATCTTAAGTGGTTTATTGTTTTTTGTATCCCTGAATTGTATCCTAAATTGTATCACTCTTCTTGAATCTTTTTTTCAATATTGTGACATGGGAACACGTGATGGCGCAAATTTTCTGATGCTATTGGAGCAATCAATGAAATGAAAGCAAGCACAAATTCTTAATGGATACACCGCTGAATTCGAAAACACGGCAAATCTTTGGTGCGGTTTTACTGACGAACTAAAGGACAAGCTGAGTTAGGCAAGAGGTAAGGCTTAAAAGACTTAATTAAATTAGTGGGATGTGATTTACCGTCCAAATAGTCATGAAGGCTGCTATGCCCTGTTATACTTAGGTAAGTTGCTGCGAGGTACTGCAAGTGGTTAGGTTTAATTGGTTCATTAGGATGCCAAGCAATTTTCTGTATACTTAAAAAAGAATCGTGATTTCTCGACTTCTCTTTTAAATTCAATAAATACCCGAACATTCCAACCACTCTGTACCAGTCTTCCAGATATCGCCGACATGACAATCTCGCAAATACTCGCCCAAAGTTTTACCTGTCAAGCTGAATTCGTTTAAGTCCCAAGTTTCTTCTATGAGTCTACCCGATATCCAGTGAGCATTTCGGACAAAATTCCTGTCTCTCCAGGAATAGAACCTTTCTGCCAGCGAAGGATCTAATTTTATATTGTTTTCACGTTCAGTGAGAAATTCATCGGCTGCTCTTAAGATTTGAATGGCGGTTTCATGTTTCATATTTTATGGATTGTCTTTATAAATACTGTCATGTATATTTTGGTAGAAGTTGAATGAATAATGTTAACTCAACAAACGATGATGGTTCAGGGTATTCGGTTAACTATTAACAGAAATATTCTTACTAATAATAAAATCAACATAAGATGATTTGTAAATGAGAATCGTTAATTTTACAAATATAAATATGAGATCTTCAAGGCCTTTTCAATCAATTCGAGTGGAATAGGTCTGATTTTGTCAGGTTTATATACAAACGTTCATTCTGATTACCAAAAGCCGATCAAACATTATTATTAAAACTAATAAATAACAAAATGGCAAAAAATGAAAAGACATCTCCGAAGATGGCGACTATAGCTGCAAAAGCTTTGGCAAACCCAAAATCTTCTGGTCTCACAAAGAGTTTGGCGGGTGCATTATTAACACAAGCTCCTGACAGGAAGACGCCTAAAAAGAAATAACTATTCCTTTCTTAATACTGCACGTTTGAAATTTTATCACAGCGGATGCTTCTGTACATTTGGGAAATCAAAATGAGATTTCTCCATATTTCTCAATGCACATTTGGCAAAAATTTAATAATACACTTTAGCGTTGATATATAGATCAATACATAATTACGAATAATTTTTTATGCAAATTTTCGATAATATAAATTCAAAAGTAAGGGATGACCTGAGCAAGACCATCAAAAAAAGCAGTCGCATTTCAATTGCTTCAGCTTATTTTTCTATTTATGCATATGAAGAGTTGAAAGATCAATTGAAAGATATTTCTGAGTTACGATTCATTTTTACATCACCAACCTTTGTAGCTGAGAAAACGTCAAAAGAGAAACGTGAATTCTATATTCCACGTCTGAACCGAGAACGGAACTTGTACGGTTCTGAGTTTGAAGTTAAGTTACGAAATGAACTGTCACAGAAAGCTATTGCAAAAGAATGTACTGAATGGATAAGGGAAAAAGTACAATTCAAATCGAATGTGACTAATGAGGTTATGGGTGGTTTCATTAATGTTGAAACAGATGAAAATGTAACCTATTTGCCGATAAATGGTTTCACTACGGTTGATTTAGGATGTGAAAAGGGAAATAGTGCTTACAATATGGTGAATCGGTTTGAAGCTCCTTTCAGTACAGAATATATCAAGCTATTTAATAACCTATGGCAAGACAAAGACAAACTTCACAATGTTACCGATCAAGTAATTGATAATATATCAACCATTTATCGGGAAAACTCGCCAGACTTTATTTACTTCGTCACCCTGTATAATATTTTCAATGAGTTTTTGGAGGATATTTCTGAAGATGTTTTACCGAATGATGCAACTGGATTTAAAAATAGTGCGGTTTGGAATATACTCTATAACTTTCAACAAGATGCTGTACTTGCCATAATTAATAAACTCGAAAAATACAACGGGTGTATTTTGGCTGATAGTGTTGGGTTGGGGAAAACCTACACTGCTCTGGCTGTAGTCAAGTACTATGAAAACAGAAACAAGTCAGTGTTGGTTCTTTGTCCCAAAAAGCTAAATGACAACTGGATAACATACCGATCTAATTTAACTAACAATCCAATTGCTAAGGATCGACTTCGTTATGATGTGTTGTATCATACTGATCTTTCACGTGAATCAGGTATTTCCAATGGCTTACCACTCGACCGAATCAATTGGGGCAATTACGATTTGGTGGTGATTGACGAAAGTCATAATTTCAGGAACGGTGGTCAGGTATATGGAGATGAAGAGAAACGAGAAAATAGGTATTTGAAGCTTTTAAATAAAGTGGTTCGTGAAGGGGTAAGAACAAAAGTACTAATGCTTTCCGCCACACCTGTAAACAATCGGTTCAACGATTTACGTAATCAACTTGCATTGGCATACGAGGGTAATTCCGAACAAATTGATAGCTTAATGAATACCAGTAAAAGCATTGACGATATATTTCGAAGTGCTCAGGCTGCATTCAACAAATGGAGTAAATTTGACTCACACGAGCGTACGACAGATAAACTATTGAGCATGATCGATTTCGATTTCTTTGAAGTGCTTGACAGCGTTACCATTGCCCGATCACGAAAACATATTGAAAAATACTATAATACTGAAGCTATAGGTAAGTTTCCAGAGCGACTTAAACCAATCAGTTTCAGACCGTCATTAACTAAAATGGCTAATGCAACAAATTACGATGAGATTTATGATTTGTTGAATATGCTGAACCTAAGTGTCTACACTCCTTCCAATTACATTTATCCAAGCCGTATTGACAGTTACGAGAAAGAATATGGGCGTGATATGGGTAATACTTTTTTTCGACAGGCTGACCGTGAAAAAGGGATTCGCAAGTTGATGAATATTAATCTTCTAAAGCGACTTGAAAGTTCCGTGCATTCTTTCAGATTAACTGTTGGTAGAATTAAAAATCTGATTGATAAAACCATTTCTTCAATTGACGAATTTGGAGCTACTTCAACGATTTCAACAGAAGACTATACAAGTGTAAATGAGTTTGATGATGATGACCAAAATACTGATTTGTTTGTAGGTAGGAAAGTGAAAATTGCCCTGAACGATATTGATATCATTTCGTGGAAGGAAGAGTTGTTAGAGGATAGCAACTGTTTAGAGTTAGTACTTAACTCAATAAAAGAGATCACACCCGAACATGACAACAAATTACAAACCCTTTTTGGCGCAATTGATGAAAAAATAACAAACCCTATTAATATCGGGAATAACAAAATCATTGTTTTTACTGCATTTTCCGATACCGCTGAATATTTGTACGAACATGTAAGCAAGTACGTAAAAAAACACTACGGTTTAGATACGGCTTTGATTTCAGGATCTATAGATGGGAGAACAACTTGCCCGAAATTAAAGGCAGATCTAAATACAGTATTGACCTGTTTTTCACCCATTTCAAAACAAAAAGACTTATTGCTCAAAAATAATGACAATAACATTGACGTGCTGATAGCAACCGATTGTATATCGGAGGGACAAAATCTACAGGACTGTGATTATCTGATAAATTACGATATACATTGGAATCCTGTTCGTATTATTCAACGATTTGGGCGTATTGATCGTATTGGCAGCAAAAACAAGGTTATACAGCTTGTAAATTTTTGGGCAGATGTGTCATTAGACGATTATATAAACCTGAAGGCACGTGTTGAAACCCGTATGAAAATATCGGTAATGACTTCAACGGGCGATGACAATCCTATTAGTGCCGAAGAAAAAGGCGATCTGGAATACCGTAAACAACAACTTCAACGATTGATGGACGAAGTAGTTGATATAGAGGAAATGGGTAGTGGCATTTCCATTATGGACATGGGTTTAAATGAATTTCGTTTGGACTTATTGGATTATATGAAGAGCAATCCTGATATTGCTCATACACCTTATGGAATGCACGCTGTGGTTGGTTCTTCAACTGATGCACCCGAAGGTGTAATATATATTTTAAAGAATTTGAGCAATAGTGTAAACATTAATAATCAGAATCGTTTGCACCCGTTCTATATGGTATACATTTCCAATAATGCTGAGGTTATTTGCAATCACCTGGCACCAAAAAAGATGTTGGATATGATACGTTACATGTGCAAAGGGAAATCAGAACCGCTTTTGGAATTATGCCGTGATTTTAATAAATCGACGAAAGATGGGCGAAAGATGGACAAGTATTCCGCATTATTGGAATCATCTATAGGGTCTATTATTAGTGTAAAAGAAGAGAGCGATGTTGACAGCTTGTTTTCGCTGGGTGAAACAAGTGCCTTGACTAATAAAATATCGGGACTGGATGATTTTGAATTGATCTGTTTTTTGGTCATACGTTAATTTGAGATGCTATGCTAAACTTCCCGAAATCAACAGAATTTGGTAGAAAAGTGTCTAAGGAGAAGTTCTACTCCAGAATGGAAATAAGCACGGTTATTAAACGCTATTTTGTAGAGGATATTGAGCAAATAGTGTGGAGGTACAAATTAGCTCCTTCAACGTTAAATGTAAGTGCTGGATCTAATGTACTTGAAATTGACGTGTTAGAAATTAACTTAAAGAGAAAAGATTATTCACAAGCCGTGTTTGAGTTTATTGATAAGAATTTGCCTCACCATACCGTATTTGTGCTTATGTGTGGTGATGAGGTTCAACTTCTGATTAACTACAAAGAAGCCATTGAAAACCGTGCAGGGAAATTCAAAATAACGGCTAATTACACCACAGATTGGAAACCACTTAATCAGATTCAGCTTACGATTGATGGGTTGAACATGGATAAAGTATATGAGAGTTTTGTAGCTCAGATTGCCGATACCAAATTAAAGGTAGAAGCACATGAGAACGTTAAGGATGCCATACTGCAAGCACAAGCAATACTCAGGCTGGAAAAAGAAATAAATGCCTTAGAAGCAAAAATACGTACAGAGAAACAATTCAATATACAGGTGAAATTATCGACTAAACTAAAAAGATTAAAAAATCTATTAGAAGAAAATTCAAAATAAATCAGTGAAACTATGGCACAAATACAAGACATAAGATTAGTAATCAAAATAGATAACAAGAGACCTATTGAGTTGTTAGACCTTACGAAATCATTAGTATCATTGGCTACTCAATTTAATTCATATGTTGCGAAAAATGCTGATTCGAAGGAGAATAGCGAGGCAAAACTTTACATAAAAGAAATAAAGTCGGGTAGTGTTATTTTAGAACTTATAGAGCTGGCGACCATTGGCGTAATACCATTTATTGAGAATACAAATACAATCATTGAATTTGCCAAATATATCAAATCCGTACTTAATTATTTTATAAAGAACGAAGGTGAAAAACCAGAATTAAGTGCACCTGATTGTAAAGATTTTTCGGCAATCATAAATCCGATTGCAAAGGACAATGGATCACAAATCATTATTAGTCCTACTATTAATGGCAATGTTGTTTTTAATTTTGGTGTCAATTCATTAGAATCAAATGCATTAATGAATATGATGAATCAAGAAGTTAGTCGTATGAAATTACCAGAGCAAAACGACGAAATTAAACAAAGTGTTTTGCTGACATGGTTTCAAGCACGAAATGATATGAATAGTCAGACTGGAAACAAAGGGGTCGTGGAGGAATTGTCAAAAAAGCCACTTAATATTACTTTTGATGATGAAGAAATTAAACAGCAAATGTTGCATAGTGATTCAAATCCTTTGATAACAGCATTTGTTGTTGACGTGAAAATTCAGACTGTTCAAGATAAACCAGTTGCATACAAAATAATGAGACTTCATGAGCAGTTTGCAATAAATAACGAACAATAAAAATTACGAAATATACATAAAGAGAAATGGAAAAACTCAAAATGGAATCGGCAGACCTGACCGAACAAAATATAGATAAAATCGGTGCATTGTTTCCCAATGTGATCACTGAAACAAAGGATGCCGAAGGTAACTTTAAGAAAACCATAAACTTTGCGCTATTGCAACAAATGCTCCAAACCGACTTAGTGGATGGTGACGAGTGTTACGATTTTACGTGGGTAGGCAAAAAGCAATCCATTATTGACGGTAACAAACCCATACGCAAAACATTGCGACCATGCGTGGCAGAAAGTAAAGATTGGGATAAAACCGAAAACTTATACATTGAAGGTGATAATCTTGAAGTGCTGAAACTTCTCCAAGGTTCGTATTTGAATGCTGTGAAAATGATTTACATTGACCCACCTTATAACACAGGAAAAGACTTTGTTTATCGTGATAACTTCACTGCCTCCAAAAACGATTACGAAGGTGATTTAGGTATGTATAATGTAGACGAAAACCGATTGTTCCAAAACAATGAAAGCAACGGACGTTTTCATTCAGATTGGTGTTCAATGATGTATCCTCGGCTTCAGTTGGCTCGAAATTTATTAAAAGATGATGGGGTTATTTTTATCTCGATTGATGACAATGAAGTTCATAATTTGAGAACAATATGTGATAATGTTTTTGGAGAGGATAATTTTGTCTCACAATTTATTTGGAAACGTAGGGTCTCTTCTGCTATGGCGGACAATAATGTTTCCATTGATCATGAGTATGTTTTGTGTTTTCAGAAAGGTGATTTAAAAGGATTTAGAGGATTCAAAAAAGATTTTAAGAGGTATTCAAATCCAGATAATGATCCCAGAGGTGAATGGATAAGTGACAACCTTACTGTTGGAATGAATGCTTCAATGCGACCAAATCAAGCTTATGATTTAGTAGACCCATCAACAGGTAAGATTTATCCTTATAATCCTAATCGAGTTTGGGCATTTATCCCAGAGTCAATGGAAAGAATGATTGAGGAAAAAAGAATTATTTTTCCAGAAGAGATTACAAAAAGACCTATGCAAAAGAGATTTAAAAACGAATTGAAAAGTTCACAAAACCCTTTTTCTTCAATTATGATTGATGAAGTAGGTTTGAATACTGAGGCAACTCGTATGATTCAAGAAACTATGGGAGCAAATCTTTTTGACTATTCAAAACCGATGAGTTTATTAACAACCATAATTGAACAAATAAACTTTTTAGAACATGACATTATTCTTGATTTTTTTTCGGGTTCAGCAACAACAGCACATGCCGTTATGAAGATCAATGCCAATGATGGTGGAAGTCGTAAATATATTATGGTACAACTACCTGAAGTTTGTGATGAAAAGAGTGAAGCCTTTAAAATAGGATATAAAAATATTTGTGATATAGGTAAAGAACGTATTCGTAGAGCTGGGAAAAAAATTCAAGCAGAAGCAGGTTTACATGGTCAAAATCTGGATATTGGGTTCAGGGTGTTGAAGTTGGATAGTACCAACATGAAAGAAGTATATTACGGTGCAGGTGAATACAGCCAACAAATGTTGCTGGATTTAGAAAGTAACCTCAAACACGACCGTACTGATTTGGATTTGCTGTATGGGGTGTTATTAGATTGGGGTGTGTCGCTCGCTTTGCCACACACTACTGAAACTCTTAGTGGGGTTAGTGTCCATTTTGTAAACGGTGTTGACTTGGTGGCATGTTTTGCCGATAATGTAAACGAAACGGTAATCCGTGATATTGCTAAACGTAAACCATTAAGGGTGGTTTTCCGTGACAGCTCTTTTGCCAATAGTCCCGATAAGATCAATGTGACCGAGATTTTCAAAACCATTTCGCCTGAAACGACTGTAAAAGTGATTTAAACAAAATGAAAATAAAATTTAAACACCAAAAGTTTCAGGCTGAAGCATCAAAGGCGGTTTGCGATGTATTTGCAGGTCAACCGTTTTTGTCTGAAACTCAATATATGATCGACAAGGGTAATTTGCAAGGTCAACTCGACATACACGATTTTACAGGCTTTAAAAACCATAAAATTGTACCTGAGTTAAATGACAAGATAATACTGGATAACCTTCAGAAAATTCAGCGAAGCAACTTATTACCACCTTCGCAAAAGTTGGAAGGGAAATACAATCTTACCATTGATATGGAAACTGGTGTTGGAAAAACTTACACCTATATAAAAACCATGTTCGATCTGAATAAACGTTACGGTTGGAGTAAGTTTATTATTATCGTGCCGAGTATTGCAATACGTGAAGGTGTGTTTCAGTCGTTTGAGAATACCCAAGAACATTTTGCTGAAGATTACGGGAAAAAGATTCATTTCTTTATTTACAATTCGGCACAATTAACCGAAATAGACCATTTTGCAGGTGGAAGTTCAATAAATGTAATGATTATTAATTCACAAGCTTTTACGGCAAAAGGTGCAGATGCAAGGCGCATAACCATGAAGCTGGATAGTTTTCGCAGCCGAAGACCGATTGATGTAATTGCAAAAACGAATCCAATTATCATCATTGATGAACCGCAAAAGGTGGAAGGTGTAGCCACCAAAGAAAAGATGAAAGACTTCAATCCCTTGTTTACGCTTCGTTATTCTGCCACACATAAAAGGGATAGCATATACAATATGGTTTACCGACTTGATGCGATGGAGGCATACAACAAAAAGCTGGTGAAGAAAATTGCAGTTAAAGGAATAAGTACAACAGGCACAACAGCTACGGAAGGATATATATATCTGGAAAGTATTAATTTGTTTAAAGATAAGAACCCTACTGCCAATATCGGTTTTGAATTAAAGCAAGTTTCTGGAGTAAAATCAGTTGTAAGGCAAGCCTCAATTGGATTTGACCTATATGCACAATCTAAGGAGCTCGAAGAATACCGAAATGGATTTACCATTACCAACATTGATGGCAGGGACAATTCATTAACGTTTCAGAACGGAATCAAAATATTTACTGGTGACATAAAAGGTGCAGTAAATGAAGAACAACTGTGTAGAATTCAAATCCGTGAAACAATTCTTTCACATATTGATCGTGAACGGCAATTGTTTGTCAGAGATATAAAAGTGCTTAGTTTATTTTTCATTGATGAGGTAGCTAAATACAAACAATACGATGCTGCTGGGACGGCTTTTAATGGCGTATATGGCGATATATTTGAAGAAGAGTACGAGAACATCACTTCAGCATTACAGCTTGAAATTGGCGATGATTCTTACGTTAAGTATTTAAAGTCGATTACGCCGAACAACACGCATACAGGCTATTTCTCTATTGACAAAAAGAGAAATCAATATGTTGATAGTAAGTTGGAACGCTCTACCAAAGAATCGAACGATGTAGATGCTTTTGATTTGATCATGCGGAAAAAAGAACAACTTTTATCGTTTGCTGAACCAGTTCGTTTTCTTTTCTCTCACTCTGCTTTGCGTGAAGGCTGGGACAATCCAAACGTATTTCAAATTTGTACACTAAAACAAAGTGGATCAGAGGTGGGCAAACGTCAGGAGGTTGGACGTGGGTTGCGTCTTTGTGTCAATCAGAATGGCGACCGTATGGATGCAAGTGCTTTAGGAGATGATGTCCATAATATCAACCAATTGACAGTGATAGCAAGTGAATCGTATGATTCATTTGCCAAAGGACTTCAAACGGAACTGGCAGAAGTAATAGCCGACCGACCGTTGAAAGTTACTGCAACTTTATTCGAAGGTAAAGTTATACATAATGAACAAGGTCAGGAACAAGTAATTGATAATGATACGGCTCAAATTATCTATGAAGATCTGATCCAAAACGGTTATCTGAGAGCAGGCGTATTGACTGAAAAATTCTATGAAGAAAAGGCAACTGGAAAGGTAAAAGTGGCGGTTGAAGTGGAAGATTCAAAAGAGGCGATCTTAAATATTTTGGACACCATTTACAACCCGAAAACCATGATGCCTGAAAATGCTCGTGCTAATAATGTTGAACTAAAATTTGACAAGAATAAATTTGACCGTAAAGAGTTCCAGGAACTATGGAAAAGAATCAACATCAAAACCGCTTATGTGGTAGATTTTGAGACTCAGGAATTAATTAATAAGTCGATCAATAAGCTCAATTTACATTTACATGTTTCAAAGCTTTTTTATAAGGTTCAAACGGGTGTGTTAACGAGTATAAAATCGAAGGAAGCTTTACAACAAGGCGAAGGTTTTAAAGAAACCGAAACCAGACTGGAGGTTGTTAATTCCGCTGCAAATAGTAGCGTGAAATATGATTTGATCGGAAAAATAGTAGAAGAAACAGCACTCACCAGAAGTACAATAGTTAAAATACTCACTGGAATGGAGTCCATTGTTTTTGATCAGTTCAAGTTTAATCCCGAAGAGTTTATTATCAAAGCTTCAACGCTTATCAATGAAGAAAAAGCAACAGTTATAGTACAGCATATTTCGTACAATAAGTTGGAAGAGGTATTCGGAACTGAAATTTTCACCGAACCGACCATGAAGGGCAAACTGGGTATAAACGCAATTCCAGTTAATAAGCATTTGTACGATTATATCATCTTCGATTCTCCGAGCATCGAAAAACCATTTGCCGAAAAACTGGATACAAGTAACGAAGTGGCTGTCTATGCGAAACTACCCAAAGGTTTTTATATTAGTACACCTGTAGGTAAGTACAATCCTGACTGGGCTATTGCTTTTAATGAAGGTATGGTTAAGCATGTGTATTTTGTGGCGGAAACTAAGGGTTCTATGTCAACGATGGATTTGCGATTAATCGAAGATGCCAAAATACATTGCGCTCGTGAGCATTTCAAGGCTTTAAGCACCAATATGGTAAAATACGATGTGGTGAATAACTATCAGGAATTAATGAGTCTGGTGAAGTAATTCCAAAACCAATTTCCTACATGAAATCGTAAATGTATAATGGAAAAAGAGTCTAAAATATATGGGTTTATTAAAGCAATTGAAAAACAATATTTCGATAGCTTTATAAATAATGGGCAGATTTGCATGAATACTGCGAAATGGTTTAGAGATTATGAGAAAAACGACGAAAATATTGGAGATTCAGCCGAAGGCGCAATAGTAAGTTTTGGAAATGGATTTACTATTTCAGTTGCAGATCCCATTGTAGATTATGCCTCTGAAGAAGAGCGAAAAGAAAAAATAAGGAAATCAAATTGGTCAATACCATTCTTAGCGGAAAAACTAAGAATGTTCGACGGAAGAGATGCAAACATACTAAGCTTATATGCCATAACACTGCCTGAATCTGATGATAACGAGAATAAACATCTTATTCCAAAGAAATTTATTGATGAGTTTTCTAATCATAGATTTGCATTCATTTTTAATCCAGAAATATTTATATCGAGAATTACAAATGCACTAATCAGCTTGGATAAATATATGGAAAGATGTATAGTTACATATTATCCTCTCGATAATGTGATGAGAAAAGATTTATCATTCTTCCATAAACAAGATAGGTATTCCTATCAAAATGAATATCGTTTAGTGTTATATGATGAAAATCCTAAACAGAGGATAATTAACATTGGCTCACTTGATGATATATGTATTGAGATTGACCTAAATAAGCACAATTATTTTGACAAATTTGGCTATGTAATTTAACAATTGTAAAGGAGGATGAATGTATGATTGAAGGAAAAACGAAGGCATAAAAGCGAGCTAACCCCAGATCGAATTTCAATGCTTAGTTGACAGAAAAGATTATATTTGAAGTGCAGATCTTCGTTGGAGGTTTAGTGGTTGAAATCCCTACCAAGCATGCAGTTGCGAAACGTTATAAGACATTTTAGGAGCGACATAATAGAAATCATTTAGAAACTAAGAGCTGAAAAATATGTTTACAAAACACGTATCACTACTGTCTTTCTCAGACATTGACGATTTAGTTAATGTTAGAAATGAGCGTGAAGGTTATCATCTTGACTTCAAGGGAGAGTTTGGTAATCTTGACAAAGCAAAGAAAGAATTGTCTAAAGACATTTCTGCTTTTGCGAACACGGGAGGTGGGTTCTTAATAATTGGGGTTGACAAAAATTACAAAATTATTGGCGTTAATAAGACAGTTCAAAATAGAGCTATTGACGAATGGATTAATCAAATTCTGAGTTCAAATATAGAACCACCTGTTTTTTATTTTGATCCGAATATCATAAACATACCTAACAGTGAGAAAGTTATAGTTGTTATACATGTACCAGAAAGCTCAAAAAAACCACATATCGTTACAGAATGGAATAATTATCATGTCAGGATTAACGATAGTTCCAAATCAGCAAACCATAATCAAATCAGAGATATGTTTGAGTTTTCAAAAAATAGAACCGATGAGTTTATTGACTTTATGAAAAAAAGGAACCTGTGGGATATTGACAGTCCAGATTTTGGAGTAAATCAGAATTCAAAAATGCTGTTGAGCGAAATTCCAATTAAACTTCAAAAGCCAACCCCACTTGTTATTTTTTCACTTTTCCCAAAATATCCTAACGATGAAAAAATAAATTTACCCTTTTATGAATTCCATTCTTGGCTGCGACAAAATGATAGAGGTTATTCGCCTTGTCAATCCCTTTCAATTTTTGAACATTATTACTATGATTTAAGACTTGACGGTGTGGTATTAAAAAACATGAGTGGAAATGATCTTTCTTCCTACTTTGAGATTTTAAATAATGGATATGTAGAGGCTGGCTTCTCTAATTCTTTTATGAGAGTTTACTCAGATCAATTATATGGAACTTTAAATGCTGGTATTTCATTGACGCCAATTGTTGTTTACGAAATGATGTTTCTTGGTTTTGCAAGGAAGTTCTACGACTTCGCTAAATACTTCGACGAAATATTACTTCAGATTAGTTTTGTAAATACACTTGGATATATTACTTGGGATCATAATAGCAAATATAATTTAGGATGGCGTGGCTCTCCACCATCTAACAAACAACACAATAATTTCAAACTCACATATCGTTTCAATCCAAAAACCTTGACAGATGAGATGGTAAATCAAATTGCCAAGAGTCATTCAGAAAGTATTTGCAGGGCATTCGGTCTTGAACAAGACTTCTGCTTTTATGACAACCAACTCAGCCTTTCAGCGATGAATCATTTTGATCTTTGACATGAAATCTAAGAAAACGGCTTATAATCGAGCATCCCGTCACATCAATAAGCTGGCAGGGTTGGACTTTTACACCAAAGTACGTAAGGTTCTCGAAGATAGCGGTTCATTAATCAATTGACAATACGATCTTAATCATTATTCAATGCCTCTCAGCAATGTCCGATTTCAGGGTTCAATGGCAGGTAATGGAAACTGGCGATCCACAGAAAATAGCAACCATAGTGCTCAGCTATCGAAGTCAAGATCAGAGATCATTCCGATTTGGGTGGTTGGATCATGTGATCGACTAATTCACGATACTATTAAGAAATAAAATCACCGCCAAGTGCACTTGCGATTGAATATTTCATAATGTTATTTACATTTGTGATTAAACATTAAGAGCCGTATAATAG
>Ga0209748_1001047_pt1 | contig 13821 bp, 14 predicted proteins | sample BarGraIncu00421A_FD_185490 | JGI IMG/M metagenome (GOLD analysis project Ga0209748, IMG submission 185490) | Arctic peat soil microbial communities from Barrow, Alaska - Barrow Graham LP Incubations 004-21A (SPAdes) (version 2) | ecosystem: Environmental > Terrestrial > Soil > Wetlands > Peat... | reverse complement strand
GCAGGTATGCTTGGAATAGGCGGTGCAATAATAATGATACCTGCACTTGTGTTTTTCATGGGAATCAGTCAGCAGACTGCACAGGGAACAAGCCTGGCTGTAATGTTACCACCCATTGGAATAATTGCTGCTTATAATTATTATAAAGAAGGGCAGGTAAATATCAAATTTGCAATTATCCTGGCTCTGTTTTTCCTGATTGGTTCTTACTTTGGATCAAAGCTGGCGTTGAATCTATCCCAACCGGTACTTAAAAAAATCTTTGGGATTCTTCTCCTCCTTGTTGCAGCTAAAATGCTTTTATCAAAATAGACTGGATAATTTCTTAAAAATAAAACAAGGACACGCTGTTGCATGTCCCTGTTTCTATCTAAAATTTAATGATTTTAAAACATCAAACCTAAGCTGAATACGAAAGCGTTAGTTCTGTCATCAAGGTTAAATTTGGTTCCTGTCAGGTTTTGGATCTGGTTCTGGTACTTTTTCAGATTGCCTTCATACCTTAAGTCAAAAGTAAGTATATTAAAAAGGTCAAAACCTAATCCTGCCTGGTAGCCGATTGTTATCCTGCTATAATTATTTTTATAATCCGGATTACTTATAAGAGCTTTAGGTGAATTAATCAGGAGTGAGCCGACAGGACCTGCATTTACACGAAGCGGACCTAGCTTAAGACCGAGCATAACCGGAAAATCCAGTTTATTAAAATTCTGTTTCACAACAGGCAATAAGGTTAGCGAACCATTTGCATTAAGTTGATTAACAGTATATTCATTGGTTCGTGTGGTAAACAATAGTTCCGGCTGAAGATAAATTCCAAAAAGGGTTAGTCTTACAAATGCACCTCCATGAAAACCATATTTTGCTGCTGTTACTGCATCCACTGTGTATGACGTGTTACCTGAAGTTACTGTTTTAAGATCTGCCATGGACAGGTTTGTCGTACTTACTCCTGCTTTTAAACCAAATTTAAACTGGGAGAAAGCCGGTATTGATACAAGGACTACTAATGCTATTACAATTATTCTTTTCATGTTTATAAGTTTTAAGTTTACTTAATCAATAACTTAGCAATTGTCCGATAACGAAACAGACTATACTATAACGGAAAACTATGGTAAAAGGTTGCACATGGCATATTCTTTTTATCAGTTTGGCAAACACACCAGCTTGCAGTGAACTGAAACTTAGCAACTTTCTCATTCATAATTAAATTTTTAATTTTTTTTCAAAGATAGAATAGTAAAACAAATTGCATTAAATAATTACCTTAGTAAAACCTACATAATGAAAGAAGATACAAAATCCCTGACCCAATGAAAAAGATTATTTTTTCAATAATTATATTAAGTATTATCACAATATCACTGAATTACGGTCAGGTTACGCCTGTTGAAAAAGGACTTCAGGCTATTTCGACAGACGCCATAAAAGCACAACTTGGTTTTTTGTCATCCGACTGGACTGAAGGCAGAATGGCCGGAGAGAAAGGAGAATTTATTTCATCTGATTACATTGCCAGTATGCTTCAGTTATTTGGTGTCAAACCTGATGGTGATTTTTTGCATGCCGGCAATCAGGCAAATAATGTGATGAGTAATGAAAGATCATATTTTCAGAATTTCGTTTTGCTGAAAACCATGGCCGGTGATGAGCAGATCCTTAAAGTTAAATCAGCTGATGGTAAATTGATAAAAACAACAGATTTCACCTATAATATCGATTTTACAATAAGACCTTCAGATCCTGGAATTGAAATTGAGGCACCGGTAGTTTTTGTTGGGTATGGTTATAAAAACGAAAAACTAAAATACAATGATTTCAATAAAATCGATGTAAAGGGAAAGTTCGTCCTTAGAATTTCGCGTATTCCGAAATTTATAAGACAGTCCCTGAACCGGTCAGAAATTGAATCTTCAGCAAGAGAGATTGAAACGACTTTAAAATCAATGGGTGCCATTGGTATTATTGAGTTTAATCTTGAGTCAATGGTAGTTGGCTACCCGGATGCAAGAGAATTTGTTAACATGTCTCCATCCGAGGGAAATCCCCGTTCAGGAAGGCCTTATGCCAGCTATTCAATTCCCGGGAAAAGTACAACTGATAATCTTGTCAGAATAATTGTATCAATAAAAACTGCGAATGAAATTTTGAAGGGAACAGGAATAAATCTTGATGATTACATAAAGAAAGCAGATGCTAATGAGCCATTTCCAGTTCCACCGGCGACAGATAAATCTATTTATCTTAAAACAACTGTTAAGACTACCCGGGTTGCCGTGAGAAATGTTATCGGAGTAATTGAAGGGAATAATCCTGATCAAATAATTGTCCTTGGAGCACATTATGATCATTTGGGAATGGGAAATGGATATATCTGGAATGGAGCTGACGATAACGGGTCAGGAACAGTTGGTGTTATGACTCTGGCAAAAGCAATTATGGAAACAGGCAAAAAACCGGAAAAAACAATAATTATAGCCTTATGGACCGCAGAAGAAGAGGGCCTTTTTGGATCGAGATATTATGTTCAGAATATTCCTTACCCTTTGAAGAATCTCAGGTTGAATATGAATTTCGATATGATTTCAAGGTATATTTCAGATGATGAACCAAAGAAAGTTACAATGACCTATTCAAGTTCATACCCCGGATTTAAGGATATGACGAAAGCAAACCTGAAAAAGTTCGGGATTGATCTTAATATTGACTATCAGCCTTCGTCTGATCCGCCAGGAGGAACTGATCACAGGTCATTTGTCGCTGTTGGTGTACCGGTAATAAGGTTTATGCCTGGTCATCGGGAAGAATATCATACACCTTCGGATGAACTCAGGACAATTAACTGGGATATCATGGAAAAGATAATCCGTATCAGTTTCGCAGATGTATGGGAACTGTGTAATTCGGAATGGTAGATTTATTACTTCCTTTTTAGTAAAATAATTGTTTGATGGACTTCATTAAATGGCACGATATTTGAATTTATCTATCAATAAAATATTGCGCCATGAAAAAACTATCCATTATTATAACAATTCTTATGGTCATGGCATCATGTGTGACCACAAAAGAAGCAAGATTATCCAGGATTGAACTCCGGAAGGAAAAGAAGCTTACTGAACAAGCTGTTGTTAGGCAAGCTGTTGAATCCAAAAGATTCATAATAAAACTTAGCAGGCTCTATTTTACATACGGAGGTATTGTTGATCTCCTCCCAAGGGCGAATTATATAATTATTGATGGCGAGAAAGCCGTAATAAACGCTGCCTATCTTGGCAGACAATTCGATATCAGACCAATAGCAGGAATAGATGTTTTTGGGAAATCAATGAATTATGAACTGACCAACAATCTGTCAAGAGGAAGGTATGAAATAAAAATGAAGGTCAGAAATGGTGGAAGTAACACATTTGATGTATATCTCACAATAAGTAATAATGGATATTGCAGTGCTTCTGTAAATAGTCTTAAAATTAATAATGTTACATATTCAGGTTATTTAGTACCTATTCAGGATCGTACGGAAATTCCACTTCAGAAAGGCAATGCTATCTGATACCTGATTGTGTGAGAGCTGACATTATTAAGATTATTCCTGTTATTGATAGTCGATATACTGACTGTTTTGTCTTAATTCCAGAAAATCATCTACGGTTTCACGATATCCGTATTCAAAGCAATAATGAAATTTATGCCCTTGAGATGTTTCAATTACATGGGTAAAGAAATTAAAGTTATATCCAAGGGCAAAAAGTGCATCTTTATGAACTTTCACCCTGCCATCAGAATAGAGATCTGCAAGGATTCTTCTGTTCTTTCTCAACAAGCCATGAACATTCCTAACAAAATTATTTGAGTCGCGGTTCAGTCTGTTGTTATAGTTATTCCGGCACTGATCAGAACAGAACTTTTTATCGGTACGGCCACGTAACGTGTCACCGCAATCGAGACATTTCTTTTCCACAGCACTAATGTTTTTATAAAGATATAAAAAATACAAATGATGTGTATGAATTTGATATGGATATAAAAAATACAAATGATGTCTATCAGTTTGATATTGATACATCATTTACAAATGATACATCTATATTCAAAGAAGGAAATCACCTTAGCAATGTCTCTTAGTGAATATAGTGCCGCAATACAGTCAACAGGTGTTTTTATAGCGATGCTTTCCATATCAAGGTGCTAATCTTTTCTTTGTTTTACTCTTCTGTTGAGGTGTTAGCCTTGCTTTTGACTTTGAAATCAAGCTTGTGCTTGGATTAGACCTATAAATTAATTCATAATCTTTATCAAAAAGCAAATCAAATATATCAGTCCGATTAACATCTCCATAATTTTGAGGATATAAATCTTTTCGTGCCATTCTTTCACTTTCATAGCAATAGCAAAATTTCTCACTATCCTTTGTAAACAGATTTATCTTTAAATAGACTAATGTCAACCATTGCACAAAATTCCAATACTGATAAGTAATTGAAACACTGTCAAGATGCAAACAAAATTTTCTTGTTTTTTTTTCTTCATCAAAAGTTATTGGGGGTTTATGTCTCATAATTGCAAAATCAGATGTATTCCAATCATAATTATCATCAAATTCAATAGGATTATACCCATTAATAACACTCCCAAATAAATACAACACATCATCGATCCAAATAAAACGTGCCGCATGACTGTAAATAATAGAAGTATCATATCCTTTCATCTTTCCCCAATGCTTCATTACTTTGCAAATTGTCCTGCTAAGAAACTTATTTGACCTAACAAGAAAAGTATCTCCTGTTTTAACGTCATCTTTTTTCATATTAATTACACTTTAGATTATTAATTGAAAAATCCAAACAGTAAATTTACGTACAAATATGAGTCAAAATCAGGGTTTTGTCAATAATTTTTCCCTGTCTGAATAAAGTACAAACCTGAAAAGGTTTAAACCAGATTTAAGAAATGCAAATAATGTCTATCATTTTGATAAAGATATATTAAATACAAATGATGTGTATTATGGGGTAACTGAATGTGATGAATTGAATAGGACCCTTTAAAATGCCTTCAAAATATCAAGTGCAGTAAATTCCTGTTTTTCAATGCTAAACATTTCAATTTGTAAAGATTTATTTGACTTGGGTCTCAAAATATCTTAACTTTTATAATTAAAACTTAAAATTATGAAAAAGAGAAAAGGAATACAGTTTGCATTTATTCCATTAATAACAACAATTTGCTTATATGTTGTTTTCTATTCAAAAATTGAATGTAAACCCAATCATGCTGGTTTTTGGTTTATTCTTGCCTTGGGAATGTCGATAGGTGTCGGATTGACTCGATATCTCCAATGGTTAAAAGAAACGAATAATGAACGTTTTCAAACGGATGCAAACGACTATAAATGATTTCAAACCGGATATAAATGTTTAATAACCGGTACAGCTTAAGTGGGTGGCGTAAGTTTGCTAAGAAATTAAACTTATGTCAAACTTAAAAACTGAAGTCATGAATTCACTAACAAACAGAGTAACACTGATCGGAAACCTTGGTAAGGATCCCGAAACAAAAACAACCGAAACCGGAAAAAAATTCACCCATTTCACAATGGCCACAAAAGACGGATACAAAAATGCCGATGGTCAGAGGGTAAGCGAAACTACCTGGCACAATATTGTCGCCTGGAACGGACTGGCCGATGTCGCCGATAAGTTTCTCAAAAAAGGTAAGGAGGTAGCTGTTGAAGGCAGGATTGTCTATCGCACCTATGAGGACAAAAAAGGTGTCACAAAGAACATGACGGAGATTGTGCTCAGTGATCTTGTCCTGCTGAGATCGGGCAAAGATAAAGGAAAGGATGAAGAGGGTCTGGCATGAACAGAGGGTGATATAGATCAATCGCTGCATTTCCGGAAGAGACACGTCAAAACGTGTCTCTTTTTTATATAATATATAAATTTTACATTTGGAATATTATTTAAGAAATTTCAACAGAAGGTATATAATGAAAAGAATCTTCCCTGTACTGATTTTTACCATAACATTTTGTCAGCTGCTTAATTCCCAGAATTTAGTCAGTCAGGGTAAAGCAACAGCTGAAATTTTCACTGACTTTCACTATAATCTGGAAGATTCATCTAAAACTACGGGATTCGGGATGGAAAGAGCTTACTTTGGTTACAATTTTCTTCCTGCCGGAAATTTTTCCGGATCAATAATTGTTAATATAGGGAATCCTGATGATATATCGCCGGAATCAGTTCGCCGCAGATATGCATTTTTCAGGGAGGCATCAATCAGATATATAAAAGACGATCTAAAGATTTCTTTCGGAATCACGGACACGCATATGTTTGATTTTCAACAAAAATTCTGCGGAAAAAGGTATGTTGCAAATACATTTCAGTCGATAAACGAATATGGTTATGTTGCCGATCTTGGTGTTTCTGCTGAGTATAAATTCAACGATATATGGAGCGGTGATATTGAAATAATGAATGGGGAAGGTTATACTGATATTCAGCTCGATAATGGTGTTAAAACTTCATGCGGCATAACAATTACGCCTGTCAAACAGGTTGCAATCAGAGTTTATGGAGATGTTGAGAATGCTCATAACGGATGGCGATACACACTTACCGGTTTTTTTGGATTCAGGAATGATCTGATAATGATTGGGGCCGAAGCAAGTTATAAATCAAATCTGGATATGACTGGTGGTCATAATGCCTGGGGATTAACAGGGACCGGTGGCATCAATATTTTCAGGAAGACTCAGCTTTTTGCACGGTATGATTATACTACATCGGTAACTGTTCCGGGTGAAGACGTTCAATGGAATTTCCTGAACGATGGAAGGTTTGCTGTAGTTGGTTTGGAGTACGCCTTCAGTGAAAATGTAAAAATAGCTTTAGATTACCAGGGAATATTCCCTTATAGTTATGATAAACACATCTCTGAGGCGATTTATGTTAACGCCATGTTCAGGTTTTAAGTACAATTGAACATTCTCTTCCTGCTTTTAGCGCTTTCAGATTTAAATCCACTACATCATCACCCTTACGTCCAAACAATTTTCTTATTCCGGCCTCGAGGCTCTCATAAGGCATATCAATAAATGGTGATGCTGCACCAAGTATAACAATATTACCTGATCGTGCAGATCCTGTCTCTTTAGCAATTCTATCTGCATCGACAATAATATGATTTTTTATTTTTTTGATTTCTTTTATAATCTCATCTGATGATGGATAGTCAGGTATATTAATAAATGGTTCAGAGTTGGTGACCAGCCAGCCGTTTTTTGAAAGCCAGGGAAGATATCTGAGTGATTCCATGGGTTCAACAGAGATTATAAGATTCGCTTTTCCAAAAGGTATCAGATCGGATGAAACGGGTTTATCTGAAAGCCTGAGATGCGACTGGACATCTCCACCCCTCTGGCTCATACCGTGAACTTCCGACTGTTTAAGGAAAAGATCATTGGCAACCGCAGCGAGACCAATCACTGAAGCAATTGATAAGATCCCCTGCCCTCCTACTCCGGCTAATATAATATCATTCTTCATTTTTAAAGATTATAGGCTATTCATTTGATTTTTCTGACCTCTTTCTTTTAGTCGCGGTCTGAATACATTCGCGAACAGCAACAACTACTGAAACTCCTTTATATTCAATCTCTTCTTTCAAAACACTTACATTTGCTTCATGGTTTTTGCGCAAAGGAACTATGATTCTCAGATGTTCCTTTTTAACTCCTATACCTTCACAAATCTGTACTATCCTGCCAGTTGCCTGCGATTTCTGACCACCAGTCATACCTGTAGTGGAGTTATCGGCTATTATAATTGTTACGGATGAGTTTTTAACAACAGCATCGAGCAGTCCGGTCATTCCTGAATGTGTAAAAGTTGAATCCCCTATTACGGCGATTGACGGAAATAAACCGGCATCGGAAGCTCCTATTGCCATCGTTACAGAAGCACCCATATCCACACAGGAATTTATTGCATTATATGGAGGTAATGCTCCGAGAGTATAACAGCCTATATCTGAAAATACATGTCCCGGACCATAGGATTTTACAGCTTCTATCAGAGAGTTGAACATATCAGCATGCCCGCAACCACTGCAGAAAGAGGGTGGTCTCATTTTAACCAGTGTTGGAACAGGATTGCCCATAACTACAGGCATACCGAGAGCTTTTGCCACAATAGAAGGATTTAATTCCCCATCACGCGGAACAGTTCCATCGAGTCTTCCGAAGATTTTTATTCCATTATCAAGTAATCCTCTGATAGCCTCTTCGAGAACCGGTGCTCCCTCCTCAAGAATTAAAACCTCTTTGCACCTTCCGGTTATATCCATTATGAGGTCCTTTGGGAAAGGATATGCCGAAATTTTAAGCACCGGAAAATCATTGATAGTATCGCCGAGATTTTCTAACAAATAGTTATATGCAATTCCGCATGTAATTATTCCAAGGTCTCTTTTCCCGCCATCCCTGAAAATGTTATATTTTGAAATTCTATTTTCATATCTTAATGATTCATAAGATAATAACAAAGATTTGTATTTTTTTCTTGCAATTGCCGGAAGAAGAACGAACTGTAGCGGATCAACTGGAAGAGTCAGTTTTTTTTCAGGAAGAGCCGGTCTTAAATTAATGCTGGCTCGCGAATGAGCCAGCCGCGTGGTAATTCTGAAAAGGACAGGTAGCTTATATTTTTCAGAAACTTCAAAAGCATCGAATATCATATCATATGTCTCCTGCTGGTCCGAAGGCTCAAAACATGGCACAAAAGCAAACTTTCCGTAAAACCTTGAATCCTGTTCATTCTGGGAAGAATGCATAGACGGATCATCGGCGGAGACCACAATCAAACCTCCGTTTACACCTGTAATAGCAGAGTTAATAAATCCATCGGCGGCCACGTTAAGTCCCACATGTTTCATTGCAACCATTGCCCTTTTACCGGCATAAGACATTCCAAGAGCAGCCTCCATGGCAGTTTTTTCATTTGACGACCACTCATGATGGATGTTACGGTCTGAAGCATCCCGGGATAATTGTATATACTCCATAATCTCAGTTGAAGGAGTTCCCGGATAGGCATACATGCCGCTTAAACCTGCATCCAGTGCTGCCTGAGCGATTGCTTCATCACCCAACAATAAAACTTTTTTCATATATTGTTCAAATAATTATACGTTGTAATAAATTTGGTGAGTTATCTGATTATTAATTATCGTTGAAACAGAGAGATTGGTAAGAAATTTGCTGATGCAAATATTAGAATATTTTCCTTATTTAAAAATGATGAATAAGTCTATTATTACATGATGCGAATATTTGATCATCTTTTGATATCATCTTACAGACCTCGTTAAAATATAGTTAAATATTTTAACGTTATACTCAATAATGCTTATTTTGCATCGCAATTTGATTTAATCAGAAATAATCGGATCTAATTGAAGAGATTCTTTTACACTATTGTATTTTCCATTTTTTCCATTTCTGCCATATATGGCCAGACAAATGAAAAGGAGAGATATATTCAGGTAAGCGGTATAATAACAGATATGTCGTACAAGGCTGTACCTGGAGTTGCCGTGGTATCCAAAAAACTAAAAAAGGGAACCATTAGTGAAAGATCAGGAATCTATTCTATTACAAGTACTCCCGGAGATACTATATTTTTCAGATCCGTCGGATTCAAAAGATATCATACAATCATCCCTGAGGCATTTGAGGAAAGACATTGTGAAGTTGACATTTCTTTGGAAGTAGATACTATTCAGATTAAAGAAGTGAATATCCTGCCATGGAAGAATTACAGTGAGTTTATTAAAGATATCACAAAAGAGAAGCCTGTCGATCCGATAATTGAAAACATGAATGACAATATCGCTTCAATTTATGTGGCAATAGCAAATCAGAGAAATGTAAAAATCTCTCCTGAAGCCGGATTCAGATATGCCATGGCACAGAATTTTAATTCGATGGCAACCAGGGAACAATATCCGATCAATAACCTTCTCAATCCATTCGCCTGGGCAAAATTCGTTAAAGGAATTAAAAACGGATTATTTAAAAATCAGAAGTTCAACAAACCAGTCAACGCCAAGGTTAGAAAAAAGATAAAAAAAGCTCAAAGCAAATAACATAAAGCATTTTATATCCTCTTATATCAATTTACCCACCGCAATGTAGCTGTCGATAAAGTTAATAATTGGACATCTCTCCTTTGTGTTACTTTGTGCCTTACTTTGTGATCCTTTGTGGTTAAATGAATTAACAGACTAAAAAGCGTGATCGGAAAGAGAGTTTTTGAAAACATATTCTTTGACTGTTTTCCTTGGCCTTCTCTTTTCATCGCGCAGTAATAATTCAGGTGAAAGTGATGTACCGTCACCAAGATATCCTACTGCCATCATTGCAACAGGTTCTATTTCACCGGTCAGATTAAAGTATTCCTTAACCTTTTCTATTGAAAAACCGCCCATCTGATGAACATAAACATCTAAAGCGAGAGCCTGTAACAGAAGATTGGTTACAGCCATACCTGTATCATGAAAAGCATATCTGTTTGGTTTAGAGTTATAAGTGAATTTAGTACGCGCCATACTTATAACCAGGGCATAGGCATTTTTTGCCCACACTTTATTTCCATCAACAAGAAACCCTACGTAATCATTAAAAACTTTCTCATCCTGCTGTGTTGTAAAAACGAATCTCCAGGGTTGCTCATTATTGCATGAAGGAGCATAGCCTGCCGCCTCAAATATTGCTTTCATTTTAAATTCTTCCACAGGAATTGAAGAAAACGAGTAGGGGCTCCATCTCTCTTGGATTATCTCAAGGATTAATTCCTTTTTCATTTTTTATGTTAGATCAGACTATAAATTATATGTCGCATATATACGCCTGCAAAAGTAATAATTTATAATTTAGCAGGGTATGAAAGAAAAGAAAGGAAAACTGGCTGGTATACTGGGTACAGTGATTATTCATCTTATAATAGGAATAATATTCATGTCACTGCAATTGAGGTCATTGCAGAAAACCATATCAACTGAATATGCTGTTGAACTTGCTCCCGAAGCAGAACCTGTCGTTAAAAAGGAAAAGCCTGAAGAATTGCGTGCAACTACCATAGAAAAGATACTTAAGGGTGATGAAGAGATGACGAATATTGCCCGAAATCTTTCAAGCAAATCAGAAGAAAAGATAAATCCTTCCGATTATATTGACAAGGTTAAAGAGGAGCTTATTAAAAGCGGGAAACTTGGAGTGGATAACTATATCGATGAACAAAAAAAATTAAACGAATTGAGGACGGATGAAAAACTTGCTATTGAAGAAGAGCCAGTTGCAAAGAAAGTAATTGAAAAACCCAAAGTGTCGCAGGAAATGGCCGCAAATTTCAAAGGTCCCACAAGAATCTATTATGATCTGGTTGGCCGGAATCACATGTATCTCCCAATCCCTATATACAAATGTCAGGGATCCGGATTAGTTGTACTTGGGATAGAAGTTGACCAGAATGGAAATGTACAGAGGGCCCAGGTAGTTGAGAGAGAAAGTACTGCTTCAGATCCATGTCTTGTTGAAACAGCAATAAACACTGCTCTTCAATCCAGGTTTAATCCTGATGCTAATTCACCCAGAATACAGCTTGGTACCCTCACCTATCAATTTGTTGCGCAGTAAACGGTATGCGGGGTGCGGTGTGCGGTGTGCGGTGTAAGGCATGCGGTATCTAGAATAACAGATCTCCCGTCTGATAATTAAATGGTTTGATTACCTCAGGTGTATTACGGTTTGATGACCTGTCATTAATCAAAGGGCTGATGGTATGAGCCTTCAGGTTTTCAGAAGGACACGGTTTAAGCAGACCATGAGCATCATCCTCTGATGTCGAAAGATTAATCCATTTTGATTCTGAAGCTTTACTAAGTATAACAGGCATCCTCTTGCCTGAATTGTGGATTTTGGCCATCAGTTCATTTGCCTCAGTTGTAACAACGGAAAAAGTGCTGAAAACCTCACCGGTTCTGTCTTCAATCCAATCATCGTAGATTCCGGCAATTGATATGATTTCATTTTCAGACTGGTATATATACCATGGAATTTTTTCATTTCCAACATGTTGCCACTCAAAAAAACCTTTTACCGGGATAATACATCTTTTTGACCTGAAAGAGGAAGAAAATGAAGGTTTCTGTTTTATGCTTTCCGATCTGGCATTAAAAGTTTTATATCGTATTACATTGGCATCGTCAATGCTTTTAGTCCATGATGGAATCAAACCCCATTTTAATAGTTTTATTCTGGAAGGCGAATCGGAACAAATGACCGGAAGAGATGGGAGACCAAAAGCATGATAATAGTAACTAGGTCTGTACTTGTCGGGATCGATCAAAGTTGCTCCATACCTGTTTTCAAGTTCCTCCTTTATAAGGTTAACATTTACCGTAAAGCACATTTTTACCTTTTTGAGGACTCAGTTAAAATAGTCTTAAGGGGCAAAGGCAGGGTATAATTAAAAAGGTCATAATCAGGCCAGGGGTTAATCTTCGATATTACCCTGTACATCATATTACTGATGTATGAATAAATCTCAGGTCCATTCCATGCACTCGAGTTGAAAAGAACGACCCACGATATTCCATCAGATTGTCTTTTCATCATACCTGCACTGCCCGGGAATGAACCTGTCCGCCACCATGTGCCATCTAAAGTGGTAGCTTTCCATCCTACAGGTGCAAATCCATTATTATTGTCTGTCATAAACCTGATATTTTGATCGTTAAGAATATCAGGCCGGGTTTTAAACCCATCAACTGCCAGTAAAAGTCTCATAAGATCAGGAGCTGTCGCTATCCAGGCTCCGGCTCCACCCAGAGATCTTATGTCATTTCCGCCATAACTGGGTGAGACCAATTCACCGGTACCATATATTGAAGGCTTTAGTATTATATCAGATGGGACGTAATATGTAACTTCAAAAGGAGCTTTCTCTGAATGTAGGTTCCCGGCAATTTTCATATCATAAATACCTAGAGGTTCAAGAAGTGTTTGTTTGCAAAAATTCTCGTAAGACATTCCGGAGACCTTTTCAATTATCAGACCAAGAACACCGTATCCAAGATTTGAATAAGCCTTTCCTTTTCCCGGAGTATAATGTAGTCTCATATCCAGGGCAAATCTCACAATGGTTTTGGTATCAACAGGTGGTTTTACACCCATCTTTTCAGCAATAATTAACGGCATAAACATCTGATCACCATAACGTTGAGTCCAGCCGGCTTCATGGCTTAAAAGTTCCTCAACAGTTATACTATATACTCTTTTGTCTTTTGGCTCGCTGAAATAGGGATCATTTAGAATTCCGGAGGGACCAAAAACAGTATCGGTCAGGGACAACTTTCCCTCCTCCACAAGTTTCATAATACCAACTGCAGTAACCAGTTTTGAAATACTTGCTATTCTGAACTGGCTGTAAGGTTGAGTTTCAGTTTTTGATGCAGTATCAGCATATCCGAATCCACGGGCGTAGATCAGCTTTCCATCTTTGGCGATAGCTATTGATGCACCGGCTATCGACCAATTTTTCAGAAAAGCATTTACAGTTTTTTCGACTCCGGCAAATTCGATGCCTGAAGAACTACTGTTTGTAAGTCTGATGTTATCAGGAACAAGCTTGTCAACAAGGTCAAAACTATTTTCCTTCGCACCAGGGTTAAAACTGACTAATACCAGCAAGAGCGTTACCAACAATATTTTACTTTTTCTATTCAACCCCAATTCATTTTTCA
>Ga0209748_1001042_pt1 | contig 13855 bp, 12 predicted proteins | sample BarGraIncu00421A_FD_185490 | JGI IMG/M metagenome (GOLD analysis project Ga0209748, IMG submission 185490) | Arctic peat soil microbial communities from Barrow, Alaska - Barrow Graham LP Incubations 004-21A (SPAdes) (version 2) | ecosystem: Environmental > Terrestrial > Soil > Wetlands > Peat... | reverse complement strand
GGAGCCGGCGCTCCCGTATCTCGACATGCTTCGTGCCGGAAAGGCGGACGTCGTGTTCACGTCCTACTCGCCGCACGTGGAAACGAGCGACCTGGACTGCCTGCCGGTCGGTCACTGGCAGCTGTGGGTCGCGGTCCGGCCGGACCATCCCCTGGCTGGCTCCACGCGGGACATCGCCTTCTCCGAGTTCAACGGCATGTCGATCCACTCCCTCGAGGGCATCTCCTTCCACGGCTGGCGGCAGACGCTGCAGGACCTCTGCGGCCTGCATGGCGTGCACATGGAACAGCACGTCAGGCGCGGGAGCACGCTCGACGTCCGGCTGGACGAGATAGGCGACGACGTCGCGATCCTCTGTGACGGGACCCTCGACATCGCGACACGCGCCGGGCTCGTCTTTCGCAGGGTCAAGGACGAAGACTGCTACTTCGACATTCGGGCGTACTGGCGTAGGGACACGCGAAACCCCGCGGTCCCCGAGTTCATCGAGCACCTTCGCCGGTTCGCAGCCGCCCTTCCTGAGACCCCGGACGAGCAGGGGGAGCCGAGGCCGGGTCATCGCGAAGCGGGTGACATCGCCGGGCATGTTGACGCCTGGCGCTGATGACCGCATCGCAACCCGAGGTGGCCCTCTCGATCGCGGCGTAGTCGTTCGGCTCCCCGACGAACACATGCAGGTTCTCATCCTTAGCCTGCAGCTCCGCCGGATTGCGAAGGTACGCATTGACCTCGCAGACCTTCTCCAGGGTGCTGCTCCAGCAGGTCGACGCTTGGGAGCAAGCGAACCGAGTGAGAGCCTACCTGGCTGCGATGGCGGACCGCTCCGTGCACATTGAGGACCCCGAGAAAGCTGTCGGGGCTGAGCGATGGCTAGAGTGGTTTCGGCTGCGGATGTCGTCACTGGACCCGCTCGAGCGCACCATCGGATACCGGAGGATCCGGAGCCGACGGATGAGGCTCTGAGACCGTTCCTCGGCTGACGGCTTCGCCGACCGGGGACCCGACCGGCCGACTCGACCGCGTCCGGTAGTCAGAGGGTGTCGTTACACTGACGCCATTCCGCGGCGACCGGGAGGGAAGATGAAGCCGAAAGCCTCGCTAGTTGTTCTGGCTTCCGCTCTCTGGGCGATGACCACCCTGATGGGCTGCGCTCCTCCGACCGCAAAGCACCCCGGCCCCACGCCCGCTCAGAGACCCGCCGTCGAGCTGGCGACCACCACCCCGCTACCCCCCGACCGGATCGCCGCCACCTCGTTCATCGACAGCAACCGAGGATGGGCCGTCGGAACCAGCGCGGGTGGCGGAAGTCTGATCCAGCGGACCGTCGACGGCGGGAGGCACTGGACCGTGCAACTACGCGACGATGACCACGGACTCCCTCTGGTGGGAGTCTCATTCGTCGATGCCCTCGACGGCTGGGCCATCGCCAGCACCGGAACCCTGGTGGGCTACGTCATCGCCACCGTGGACGGCGGCAGGACCTGGCACAACCAAGGCGGTTGGGGTCCTCTGGACTCGGTCCGTTTCACCGATCCGCTCCACGGCACGATCGAAGGATCGGATGGCGACAATCCCCAACACCCGATCACCCTCACCACGAGCGATGGCGGGAAGACCTGGACGATCAGAAACCGCTAGTCCCGGCGCTGGAATTGACCCAACATTCCCGACAATCTCCGCGAACCTTGGTTGCCTCGCCGACGCTGAAACGGGAGTGCTCCAAACCCTAACTAACTGGAGAATCACTGGATGAGCGTATCCAGTGGCTCGGCTCTGCTCGGAAACAACAAGACCTCCGCCGCGTTTCCGCTGGTAGAGGTCTTGTCGTGATGAGTTGTAATGGTGGGCCCGGCTGGATTCGAACCAGCGACCTCACGGTTATCAGCCGTGCGATCGGAAGAGCCCCGTCGGGCCAGACACCCGAGAGCGCTGCGCCGCCATCGACCCCATGCCGCAAGACGGCTAGACCTTCAGGTCCTTCGACCACAGGAAATACGGCCCCGTCCGCTTCGAGAACATGAACTCGCCGCCGGCGGCCTTGCCAGCATCCGTCAGTTTGTACATGTCGTTCTCGTGCACGAGAAGCCCGGCGGCAATCAGCTGTCCGGTGAACTCGGCCGTCGCAACCCCCCGAGCCTTCGCCAGCTTCGAGGTAGTGAGCTTCTCGTACTCGGTGTTCGCAGCGGTCTTCGGGGCATCCTTGACCTCCGCCGCGGCCAGCTTGACCTGATCGGAGCTTCGGATCAGCGTCTGGACCTCGTCATAGACGTCCTTGTACAGCGCGGGCTCCTCTTCGCGCAGGATGAGGACGCCCATTTCGTCGTTGTTCAATTGGCTGAACTCGTAGAGGTTCATGGACGTGATGATGACGGCCTGTTCGTTCATGTAGCACTTGGCGTGGAGGTTCTGGCGGAAGCTCGTGCGCACGCTCTCGAGAGATCCAAGCCAGTTGATCTCCTTCGGGGCGAGCTCGCTCTTGCCGTAGATGATCCGCACGTCGATCTTCATGCGGTCCTTGTCCTCAAGCAGCGTCTTGAACCGCTCGTTGAACTTGAGATACGGGCTGATGATGATCAGGCGTTCGCGAGCCTCCTTGATGAGCTGCTCAAGGTGGTAGTTGGTCGCGGTGGTCCCCAAGAACTTCGCCATGCATCCCCCCGGTCATCGATTCCGCCCCAGCCACGCCCCGCCCGCGGCCTGCTTACTGTAGCGCACGCTCTGACGCACTCGCGCTCCAGCCCGGCTCACTGACGCAGGAATGTGACTCCGTTCGAGCGCATTGTCCTGAACGCCGCGCCCGTATACGGCGAGTTGATCTTCTTGTCGAAGTAGAGCTGGTACAGGAGAAGCCACTGCGCGTCGAGGTCATAGCGACCATAGTCTGACGTCGACCTGGTCACCAGTGCCTTCGCGAAGTCCACGACGGAATCCACGGCCGGCTGCTGGCCAACCCAATACAGCATGGTGAGACCCACACAGTCCGCAGAATCGAGGATGGCGTCCACGACACGCTGGTCGACGCGAGCATTCATGCTCTTCAGGTAGTAGAGGCACCAAGCGATGGCGTCCGAGCAACGGGCTGCGGCCGCGGCAGCTGCCAGCTCATTCACCTCGTTCCAGTAGTTCACCGGCTGTCCGAGCCCACGCAGCTCCTCGAACATCTTGTGAAGCAGCGGGACGAGGACGGGATGGTACAACGCAAGCTCAATCGTGTAGGAAACCAGCGCCCGTTTGGCCATGTTGTCACGTTCGGCAGCAAAGAGCGTCTTCACCGCGTACTTCAGGACGCTGCCCCCTGGGTGCCGTGAGGACATGCCCAAAGCCATGTCGAGGTAGTTGTACACATCGAAGGTGCTGAGAACGCGACCCTTGATCGCCATGAGCGAAAGCTCGTGGAGCCATTGCGGCCTGATGGGCTGAGGTAGCGGGAACACACCGCTCTTCTTGCGGCTGAGCGTCAGTCTGTAGCGCGCCAGCTCATCCTCAGCACTGGCGATGAATTGCCTGGCTCCGCCCTCTGTTTCGCAATAGGCCGTGTAGTCGTCCATATACCGACAGAACTCGAATTGCTGTGCGCGAAGCGCCTCATCGACGCGACCGAGGATGAACTCTGCGACCACCGCGGATGTACCGGGACCGATTGGAATCCCTTGCGTCTCGTTCCGCCGAACTCGCCTGGTCGCAACATCGAGCTTGTTGTACCAGGTCCTTTCGCGGCCCATGCCCTTCTTCGCCTGCTCATGACCCGCGGCTGCCCAAGGGATTGCGTGAGAGTAGATGCTTCCGTAGCAGTTGCTTATGTCCGCGCGCGCGAGAAAGCGCATCCCTCTTCGACTCCGGAGCTCCCTGCGGGCGCTCATCACTGAGTCCTCGTAGTTCATCACCACGAGGCGACCGTCAGCGTGTACCGCGGGCCTGATTCTGCTGCTCGGATTATCGACAACCTCCTCCAAGTGCTTCCAGTTCTTCGCGATCTCGGTGGCGAGCAACGCGTAGGCAACCGGATGAGGGATCTGGAGCAGCCGGGGAACCCCATCGAACCGAGATGCTCGATATGAGACACAGTCGTAGCCGTACTGCCCTCGATCAGTTCCCGCTTGAACCAGCAGCTCAGCGACTGCCGGCGTGAAGGTCTCGCTCGTGATTGCCGGCGGCACTTCTAGGAGATCGGCCTTGTGCGCGGGGAAGTAGTTCCGCTGAAGTAACCCCCCGAGCACATAGGTTCTCGCTGGCCTATTCACACTTCCCCCTCCTGTTGAGCCCCGAACAAGGCTCCCGCCGCGTGCGCTGTGCGACCCCACCTCTGGAGCGAGATTGACATGTGCGCGAAGCGACACTCTTGATGAGCGGTCGCCTAGGCAATGACTCCGCGGCTCCGCAGTTCGAAGTAACAGCGCGCGCACGCGGCGACATCATTTCGAGCGTCATGCGGGCCATCGAATGCCGAGCCGAAGAGCACCTCATGAAGCTCAGCGAGTTTGGGCCACTTGTTGCCGTGTGGGCCAGGCAGCTCGCAGTAGGCCGCACTTTCCATCATCGTGCAGACCATCTCATCGGGCATGAATGGGGGCACCAGACCCAGCCGCATGAATTCCGCAGCTATGACCCGACCATCGAAACCGATGTTGTGCGCGACTACTACATCCGCTTGGTCTGAGACCGCGGCGAGCTCCGCGAGGACATCCGCGAGTGATCGGCCCTCTGCAGTCGCTCTCTCGGTGGTAATACCATGGATTCGAACAGCGTCTGGCGGTATCCGAAAGCCATCGGGACGAACAAGGTATGCGGCAGCGACCATTTCAGTCTGGTCGTCATCGTAGAGAGCCCACGCCACCTGAACAATTCGCGGCCAGTTGTCCAGGTCAGCCAGAGACGCATCCCACCGGCGCGGGAGTCCATCGGTCTCGCAGTCGACCACCAGGTACCGCGACATGCGCCCCCAACCGCTAGGCAAGTGCTGCAGACAAGATAAGACGCGCCCTTGGCTAAGAGCGTGCGACTGTCTGCGCCTGATAATACCGAGTTCCGTCCAACAGAACGACCGGGATTGCGGTCGAATCGTCGATCGGGTCGCCTGCATTCGCGGCCAGCCGGACACAAGCGATGCAGTCGGTGATGACATCACTGTGCGTCTGCCCTCGTGTGCATCAGCTACTGACGCGAAGCGGCTGCGCGGTGGAGCGGTCAGGCTGAACACGCGGCGTCCTTCGGGCGTCGAACCCAGTGGTCGCTTACCCTTAGTCGATGTTGAACCCGTACCTACATCCGGTGGTGTGGAAGTTCGCGCACGCGAGGAACTGCTTACCCGCTCGCTCGCCCTGGCGCGCGGTCTTGAGCACCAGATTCCCCCCACAACGCGGACACACAGATGGCACCGGCGGCCCAGCGGTGGAGCCCCCCGCGGGCGGCGTAGATGGGGTCACGCGGCCCGCGGCTGCGAGCCGGGCGTACGCATCGATCTCAGACTTGAACGGACGTTGCCGCTCCGGCGGGATCTGGCTGAACATCGCGAGCGCAACGCGACCGGCTCGCTCCAGGTTCATCGCATCGTCGGTGTGTCGCAGGATCTCATCCGGCAGCTCGGCCAGAGTCAGGACACGCACGTCATCCTCGCGCGACTTGTCCACCGTGGCGCCATCCTGCACGTAGACCACGACGGGCACCACGAAGACATCGTCTAGTGCGTGCTGAGACCACTTGGACAGGCAGGTCTTGAGCTCGCACGCGCTGTCATAGACCTGCTTGACGTTCTTGCGCGATCGCTCACTGACGTGAGCGGAACGTACTCGAGGGCGAGAGTAGTTCTTCGCATCTAGGACGAACACACCGGTTGGACCGACCACGATATGGTCCACATTCCACTTCGCGGGCGACCCGCCCTTCATCGGGTGGAAGTCGTGGAACACGATGAACTCGTGCGGTAGCGCCGAGAGCGCGGCATGAACACGGGCCTCGCCCGCTGCTCCCTTGAGATAGTTGCGGCCGGTCCGCGCCGTGTCCGCGATCACTGCGCGACTCTCGCGGGCAGCTCGAACGAAGATCATCACCGCGATCGCCCCAAGGACTACACCGATGGGCCCGAGGATCCACACGTACGTCTGAATCGTCACTGCGAACACGACTAGTATGAGGGCGGTCGCGACGGCGGCGATCCCATAGAACTTCGCGCCCCTTAGCGCAGCGCTTTCGCCCGCATTCCCGACGACGCGAGCCACTACGCCACCGCCGACCTCTGGTAGTGCATCCCCAGCGCTTCTTCGCTCGGCCGCAGCGCGCGATCGCGCGGCATCCGCAGCGGCTGGCCGTGCAGCGCCTCGTACATCGTGCCCTCGAGCGCCGTCGCAAGCTGCAATCGCGCGGACGCATCCACCGCAATCAGCCCGAGGTCGAACAGATCGTGGATGTCGCCGCGCAGGAGCAGCCCGTTCGCGGGATGGTTAGTCTGAGCCCCCTGGTACGGCATGATGTGCGCCGCTTCGAGCGCCGGTTCGGCGTCGTACGCGCTCATCGCGCAGCGGCCCTCGTACGCGCGCAACAACAGCCGTCGGAAGTGCGGCTGACCCTGTCGGCGAACCACCTGCGCGATCGTCTTCTGGCGCGCGTCGACCAGACCGTTCGGGTCGAAGACGTCGGGGGTGTAGTCGATCAGAGCGACCGTGAGCGACCCCGGCTCAGTGTTGATCGACGTCTGAACCGACACCGGTCCGCTCATTGTGAAGAGTCCGCGGTCGTATCGATCAATCTGCGCGAGACCAAGCACGCGATAGCCCTTTGGATCCGGCACCACAACGCCCACAGGCACGCCGTCCAGCTGGTTCCGGAACAGCGCAGCGTTCGCGAACTGGCGCGAGGGATCGCGCAGGTCTTCCGCGCTGCTGCCCTGCTGGTAGTACTTGTAGGACCACATGCCCCCGGCCTCGAAGTCGGGATCCTCGTCTGGATAGACACCTTTGGCGGTCTGCACGACGCTGACTGCGTAGGGCGAGATCGCCGGCTTCCAGATCCCCTTCTGGAGCGAAGTGACCTTGATGCCGATCCCGACATCGAACGGACGCTTCGCGAAGACGCGACCCGCATTCGCCTCGAACCACGCGAGCGCGTCGACCACATCCTCGGGCAGACCCGACAGCAGTGACTTCATTAATGGCCCCCTCCCCGCGCGTCAGCATAGCGGAAAGCCGCTAGATGGGGTCAGTCACGCCCGCCGTGGATCAGGACCGCAACCGATCGAGACACTCGGCCCATTGGCTGGGATTCGCATCAGGCAGCGCGCCGAGGCGCACAGACTGCCCGTCTGACAGCACGAGGTCCGCTGTATCGTAGGTCCATTCAGAGCCCGCCCGCCTCTTCACGAATTCCGAGCTCCCCACGGAGAAGCGATAGCTGGCAGCTGGGCGCGCAGGCATCCAAACCGCCAGGCCGGCAAGGACCTGCGCCTCCGACAGATGGCCTACTCTCGGTTCAATGAGCAGGCGCCGCTCGGCGCTCGCGGCACCCTTGCTCCCATCGAACAGCAGTGTGCCCGGGTCCAGGTGCATCGCCGAGGCAATCGCTCTGCGCAGCTCGACGTTCGTGCACCAATCGGCAGCGCACCTGAGCTCAGCGACCGCGCTGTCGAGAGTCCTGACGCGCGTCCGCGTGATTGACCGAAGCGCCTCATCCATCTCGGCACCAACACCCGGGGTCAGAGGGAGCCTCGGCTCGGACAGCACAGCCTGGACCGCTTCCCTGGCGAGCTTGTGCTGCTCTTCACCCCCGAGCGAAGAGGCGCTCTCCGCAGCCAGCGAAAGCGCGACAAGCGTGCCCGAGACGACCGTGTCCCCGGACAGCAGTTCGTCCGCATCGGCGTCATACGGTGGCTGCAGCCGCGCCAGGTACTCTCGCAGGGCGCGAAGAACGGTCTCCTCAGTCGTCTGCGCCAGGAGGGATGCGTCGAACTCGGGCCGCGAGCCGGATCGATCAAGAAGGAGCGTGAGTAGATGCACGATCACGCGGTAGTTCTTGATGACCACGGTCGGCCCCATTTGCGACGTGAAGATCGGGTCGAACGTGCCGGTCGTGAAGCGCTTGATGAATCCGCTGAGAACCCTCCAGAGATGCTTCGCAGCTTCATGCCTGCGGCGCTCCGCCAGAATCGCCTGCGCAACCGCGGAGGTGTCGTCCCCGACGGCGTGCTCTTCCTCGCTGACGTCGTCCTCGACGAGCGTGAACTCATCTTGTGACACGTCCGCCCCAACAGGCTGTGCGGGTGTCGTCAGCCCCCGGAACTGCTCGTTGATCGAGTTCAGGAGCGCGGAGAGCAGGCTGCCATTCGAGTGCGCGCCTGCCGCCTTGCCAGATAGGTACTGCTTGTAGCGGGTCGAGGTGCGCACTGCGTCCCAGTCGATGAGGTCTCTCTCGGTCTCGCCCTCGGCAGCCTCGGAGACTCGCTCGGCCCGCGCTGTCCCTGCGACGCGAAATGCGTCCGCCCTGTCCTGCAGCAATCCCGCAGACATCTCGACGATGAGCGCCTCGATCTCGTCGTCATCCAAGTCGAGTGCACCGTACGTCTGTGCGGATCGGCTGACCACGTTCGCGTTGATGGTCTGGTTGAGGCGAGCGATGTTGCACAGCACCACGGGATTCGACCCGTGTTCGACACCCTCCGTGTCTCTCCACACCAGACGAAGCGCGCGAGGACTTCCCAGCAAACGGCACAGCTCGTCTGTGATCGTGAACTGAATGACGCCGCCGGAGACCGACCGAAGCTCGCCTGGGAAATCCTGCTCGCCGAGCCTCAGGCTGACCGCCTTCTCGAAGGGTGCCTCGCCCCTCGCGTAGAGACTGAGCCGCGAACCATCGACCGACCCTCCCAACAGTCGCCAGGCCGGCTCGGCGCCCTTCTCCACCTCGGATACTGGCAGGAACTTGACGTCGATCTTCTCCACATCCTTGACGGACTTCACGGTGCGGAGTTCGTCCCATACGTAGTCGAAAGCGCCACGTTCGCCCTGGAGCAGATTCGCCATCTCGAAGTTGCCCCGAGTAGCAGGACGTAGGAATGCGACCTGAGACATGTTTGGAGAGCCCTGAAGACATATCGAGCGAGTGGCGGTGTTCGCCACGATCTGCTTCGCGTGGCAGTAGGCCCTGCCCTTGGTGCCCACGGTTGAGTAGGTCAGGACCTCGTAGTCCCCGCCCCAAGATTCCAGCACCGCGTGCAGCGATTGGGGATCCACGGAGGTCTGCTTTGGCTGAACGTACACACGCACGCTCGCCGGATTCAGTTCGCGCAGCAGCCCCGCGAGGGCAGCAACGTTCTCGTCGTAGAACGCCGACATCACGTGCAAGTCCTCGACAGGCTCGCCGGCAATCGCGGACACGAGCTGGTCTAGGAATGGAGTCTCGAGATTGCTCCTCACTCGCGACTCGGGAAGGGCTGCTCCAGTTCGGATCCAGGGCGCGGCGTCCCACATCGCGTTGATCTGCGCGACGGCCTCGGGCTGAGACCAACCTCTCGATGCCAGATCCTCGACAATCCTCCTCATGGCCACGAACTCCGAGAGCTGCGCCGGATCCTCCGGCTTGTACGTCCAGACGGTGAACTGCTCCTCGTTGTGCGCGTAGCCACGCATTCCGAGATTGCCGCTGCCTACAAGAAGCCGCCCCTCTTCACGGTTGAGCAGCAAGATGCACTTGCCATGCGCGACACCGCTTGGGCAACGAATCCCCGCGAATAGGTAGCGCTGGTTGACCGAGCGAAGCAGCCCGGGAGACTGGGCAACCTGCTCACAGACTGCCTGATAGTGCTCCTGATCGCAGAGGATCACACGGTTCCTGCAGCGATCCTGAAGTTGGCGGACCAGAGCGTTCTCGTAGAAGTCCAGCTGCGCCGTGTATGTCAGCACGAGTAGCGAGTCCCACGGACCCTTCAGCTGTTCAGGCACATTGACGCGATCCATCACAGATCGCCCGTCTCGAGGAGACGTTGCCCATCGGCGGACAGCTCGTGCGATTCGGTGCTGAAGTCGCCGCAGAGCCCGAGATCCGCGAGATGACTGCTAATCGCGAAGAACCGAGAGTCCATGAACTCAATGGGGTTCGGGTATTCGTAGAACCGCAGCCCGTCGCCCTCACGCTCGAACCGGAAGGTGTTCTCAGGCATCTTGCGGCTCGCGACCAGGATGTGCTGCGCCAGCGCGTAGCGTTCGATCACGCGCGCGACGACCTTGCCCAGCGTCAGATCGCCCGCAGCATTCCACTGCTCCACGTCGCGCAGAAAGCCGTCCAGACTGAGGCGATCGTCGTGCCCGAAACGCGCTAGGGTCCACTCGGGTCTGCTTGTCAGCTCAGGCGCACCAAAGCGTGCGCAGACCAAGGCGAGGACCCCAAACATCGCCGCGACTACGTCGCCGCTGGCGGGGCCAGAGCCCAGCCCAATCAGCGAGTCCTCCGTGACAGGCAGGTCGATCCGTCCAGATTCGCTTATGACAGCGGATTGCGCAGCACCCTGCGAGGCGTACCACGCGACCACCTCGGCCCATGGCGAGTCCGCGTCCAACCCCGACGCCTGAACGCCAAGTGCGTGCGCCACTAAGTCGGGCGAACAAGATGAATGGAAGTACTCGCGGATACGGGAGACAGAGATCGGCGCAAGATCGCCGTGGTTGCTGATGCCCCACGTGCATAGATGCGCCCATAGCGTGTTCAGCGCGTAGGCGTAGTACTCGCGGGCTTGGTAGATGCGCCAGCCTCGGTGCGCTTGCAGCGTCTCGGCACGTGGTGTGAAGGTGCCCCCGTCGCCGTCCGCGCCGTAGTAGACGAGACGGCGGAACTTGGCCTGAGTGATCGCGAGTGCCTTGGTCTGGTCCGAGAGATCCAGGAAGTAGCGAAATGTCGCCCGGCGCGCCTCGGGCCGGGCGCCGGCTCGCATGAACATGTCGAGCAGCGGCGCTCGGTCCGGCGCCGAATCGTCTGTGAGCCCGCACAGACACCCAGCGCGACCGAACTCTGCGACCACGTCGAAGGGCACGTCCTTGAACCCGCCGAGGTAGTCACGATAGAACCTCGTGTCCTGGACGGCCTGCCGAAAGGCGTGTGCCAGCGTCTCCCCGATTTCGGGTGTGCACAAGTCGACCGCATACCGCGCGAACGTCCCGTCCTTGAGACGAATGTCCTCGTCCGAGTTGAGGACGACTTCGAGTTCGCTCAACCGGCCGCGATAGTAGAGGCCGTATCCACCGAGGGCGGTCTGGATGTAGTCAAGATCCGAGGCAATCGGATCGCGATGCTCGCGAGCCCAGGCTTGGGTGCTGTTGCTACCCACAACCCCGGCGAAGTCGCGATGCGTCTCCCGATCGCAAGCTTTCACTCCCACGGAGTAGACGAGCTCGCAGTAGCGATAGAACTGCTTGAACGAGGCCTTGTCGCGAGAGAAGTCGCGTCGCCAGAACTCGTCAATCACGAACGCATAGAAGCTGAAGTAGCGCGGGTGAATGGTCAGTGCTCGAATCGCCGGCGAAAGCTGCTCTAGCACCTGGTCAGATGCGACACTGCCCAGTCCAAGGTGGTCACGCCCCTGATTGGGAGCTAGGACGTGCTCAATCCACCTAGGCGCTGGTTCTTCGACATCCCCCAATGTGGTCCCCCCGATTCACCGGTCGTCACGCACGCAGCGTAGCGCAGCGCGGTGACATGCGTACGAACGGCCTAGGTGTGCCCCTCCGCATCCGCGAGAGCTGCTCGCGCCAGGTCGATCGGCATCGGTGGCTTCGAGAGATGCAAGAAGGCGTGGCAGTTCGGGCAGATCGGGCGCAGGTCCTCGACCGGATCCACAACGTACTCTGCGTGAATCTCAGAGAGCGGCACTAGGTGATGGACTTGGATGAACAGCGCCGCCGAAGCCCCGTAGCGCTCCGCGAAGCTCATGCCGCACACACAACAGGATCGACCAAAGTGCTCCAGGCACTTCGATCTCGCCACTGAACTGCGCTCGTACTTGTTCACGTAGACCTGCGCTGCTGCGCCCTCAGCGAACTCAGTCTCAGTTGCTGCTTGGTCCGGGAACCCCACACCCGTCCCACCTGTCACAGCGGACCACGCCTCTTCGAGGGCGGCGGCGACGGGCTCGGGGATGCTGACCCCCGACATCTGGATGCTCCAGTGAAACCCCTGGAGACCGGGTTGCCGGAGTGCCTCCATTGGCAGCGGTGGCTGCTCGCGCAACGTATCCAGGACGAAGTCGATGTAGTTGGTGGTGGCACCGTGGGCGGCGAGACTCGGATCCCAGTGGCCTGCCGAATACGGTGACGACATTGCCAGCCCGGAACCCACGATCCCCCGAGGCTCGACACCCAGTCGGATCAGGAACACCCTATCGCCTGGCTGGATGCTCTTGTTGTTGCCGACGCTCCACGCGCCCGGCAGCGATCCTTCGTGGCGAACTTGCATCAGCTCTTCTTCGAGCGAGCCCCAGGAGTATTTCTTCGGGTTCCATGCCAGCAAGTAGGTAGTCACGAGTCCCCCTCGTTGAACCGCATGCTTCCGACGCGCTAGGTCCAACCACGTTATCCCACCGAGCAGCATCGGGTGGGAAGTGGCAGTATCTTCTCGAGGTCGCGGGGCGATGTAGCTGGACTGCGCCTTCAGTTCACAACCATCGGAGGGGATGCGGTCGTGATCATTCTTGGGGAACAGCGATTCATCGAGACCTCGTTCGACAACGAGGAAGAAATCGAGCGCGTTGTACTGGAGAATGCTGAGTACATCTTCGGTGCCGATTCCTATCTGCTTCCGAAATCCCTGATCAAGAGCGCAGAAGGGGCCGGCACGATTCCGGACGGCTACGCGATCGACTTCGGGTCACGCAGATGGTTCATCGTGGAGGCTGAACTTGTTCGAAGAGCTTGAACGCCTTCTCGCGGCCCTACCGGAATACCACCGTCCCATGGTGGCCTGTGCCGCCTACAGCGGCCTGCGACTGGGCGAGCTGCGAGCTCTCACCTGGACTGACGTCGACCTGGAACGGGGCATCATTCAGGTCCGCCGCGCGATGGACCTCGACACAGTCCGCATGTATACGAAGACCAAGTCCTCGCGATCTGTCGGACTTCCCGAACATGTCCGCGCCCTGCTGTCCGACTGGCAGCACCAGTGTCCGCTGTCCGACTTGGACCTCGTGTTCCCCCAGCGATCGGGCCGCGTCATCGAACCGAGTGACTTCCGTCGGCGAGTCTTCAGGCCCGCACTAGTGCGCGCCGGCCTTGACCCCTCGTTTCGCATCCATGACCTACGGCACACCGCTGCCAGCTGGTACGTGCGTGCCGGAGCCAGCGTCGTCGACCTGATGAGGGTCTTCGGATGGAGCCAGATGCAGACTGCGATGCGCTACATCCACATGCTGGATACGCCAACCGCGCTGGCTGCGCTGCTCACCGAGTCGCGCGAGATCGCGCTCACCGCATCTGCGCGCTAGCCCAGCTCCGGCCTGTTTCAGCAACACTCCGCGACTACTGGCGGCATCGAGAGCCTCGCCCTCCGCTCCTACCCTCGGGTCACGTGCCCGGGGGTCATGGCCCCTTGACCAAGCGCCGGTCCGTCAGGCGCTGAAGCGCTTGCTAGATCGACTGGCCAAGCAGATAGCGGTGGTCCATAACGAACCCATCGCGATCGGTCGGTACATGCCCGATCTCGCCATGCTTGTAGAAGCTCCCCGATCCGACGAGCCACATCCGCAGTGGTGCGCCTAGCTGTACTGCCCATACACGTTGTTGACACCGGGCACCCGTGAGATCGGTGGCAGACCGCCGATGCCGCCGTGCGGACGCCTGTGATTGTAGTTGAAGGTCCAGCGAGGGAGCGCCGCCAGGCGCTCCTC
>Ga0209748_1001040_pt1 | contig 13875 bp, 18 predicted proteins | sample BarGraIncu00421A_FD_185490 | JGI IMG/M metagenome (GOLD analysis project Ga0209748, IMG submission 185490) | Arctic peat soil microbial communities from Barrow, Alaska - Barrow Graham LP Incubations 004-21A (SPAdes) (version 2) | ecosystem: Environmental > Terrestrial > Soil > Wetlands > Peat... | reverse complement strand
CTTTAGTCATAATGTCTATTACTATAAGCTGTTTACAATAAAATGTATATGTCAACAAAAGACCCAGTAAACTGAGTCTTAGTTATATTGCTTATACTTGGCTGGGGTTAGTGGTCGTGTTCCAGGAAAGTACGCGTGATGTTTTAGCTCTAACTAATTTAATCCTCATCATATAGCGCATCCCGTATAGCCGCTTAATGGGACGGAAAGACTCACGCTTGGATACTCAGTGCCTGTGATAAAAGGATACGAAAAAACAGAAAGGTCATCCTTAGTACAGTCGCCACTTTCGCCTTCATTTTCGTCAATAGCATACGGGCGACCCCAAGGATCTACCATGTTTTGAACATTCATACCACTAGCCGAGCTAATATTGTTTAAATCCGCTAAGTATTGAGTCCAGCAAATATCTGTACGTGCCAACGCCGCAAGATCCGTTCCACTGGCATAGGAATTACACCGCCCAGCCGAATAGTTATAACCATGTATCTGGAGAAGCGTTTTACCAGAGGTTATTCGCGCTGCTTGAATAGCTTTGGATAATAACGATAGGTCGTCATTCATTTTCGTAACTTGAGCACGAGTTGCTATACCTGTATAGGAGACTACGGTAATGGCCGCTAGAATACCAATGACGACTATAACTACGAGGAGTTCGACTATTGTGAAACCAGAAGAGTAAGAACTGTGCTTGCTACCAGACACTTTCATAGCCTGATTTTAACATAACTAACATGGTAGTGATAGATTAATATGTTAAATATAGACATACTTACTTAAAAGAAGTTATATTACTTATGCTTGGCTGTGCGTCTAGGTCTAGTACCTAGCAACAAGGGTAAACAAAGTGAGACGTTATTCGATATCAGCCTTGTAATCGTCAAAATGCCGCTAGACGAACTCGTGTAAATCTAAATCTGGTTCTTGTTTTACCTTAGAGTACTCATGCTGCAAAAATTTCATATTGATTTTGGTACTAGACCTGGGAACTTTTTACAATCCTCGTAAATTTGCTGTTTCTGTACGTCCACAAAAAGCTACCCCAACCCATCGTTTAGGCTCTTGGGGCATCACATTAAATACCCGACCATAGACAGAAGTGAGGATTTGATTTTGTCTTTTTTGTAATTTTCGCAGACATATCTCAATCTAGTATAGTTTCTTTATATATAGTTACAAACGAATACAACTCTAGATTGTCTTACCCTCACCCAACATATATTTGCTCAACAAAAAACAAATATTTGACTCTGCACCACTGTGGTAGTTAACACCAATATCATCAATACCGTCGAAACAAGACAGACTCTTAGGATCATACATTCTGGCGCTAGCCACGTTGTCGCCCTCATACCACCGCATCCACGCTTCGCCGTTGCCCTTATCTGAGGCATCCCCCGAAAGTTGGTAAGCGGCCAACCATGCCCACGCCATATAGGATGTGTCAATTGGTTGCTGTGAATAGGTCGCAGCTACGCCAGAGCCCTTACGCAGCCAGCCGTCATTGCCAATAGGGCCGCGCTGTCTACCCGCGGTACAACATCTCTCCAAAAATATTAATAGTTTACGACCGAATACCTCTGCTTTTTTATCACTACACACAAGGGCGTAACGTAAAAACGCATAAGGAAGTATGCCGCTGCCGTAAGTCAGCACCGAATCTGGCCACGGCCAATCGCCGTCAATGTCTATGCCCGAAAAGAACACCTGTAACTTTACGTAGCAACTTTTCGCTATGCTATCATTTATATATATCGCACCTAGTAATGCATAGGCATACCCTCGCATGTAATCCATTTTATCTAAGCACCTAATTAATTCTGTAAGTAGATGAGCAGCTTCTTTTTTATGGAAACCTTTTGATAGCGCATAGCCTGCCGCCCAAATAGTCTCCCCATTCGCGTCATTTGACGCAAATGCTGGGATGAAGTGACGATCAGACCTCGCAAATCCAAGTAAACCTGTCTGTGTTTGCGACTTAATGATGTACGACCACAGTACTTCGGATTGATTAGTCCGTCCAAACGACAAGGTAAGCAACAGGCCACGAGCTGCATCATCCAGGGCATAGCCCTCTTCGCGCAAAATAACCGCCCCATCGGTATGTTGCCAGATACCGAAATCGTCAATTAAACTGTCAAAATACGGTGTTGGGGAAAACACTCCCACAATATTACTCCTTGTTTGCATCCCTTAATAATTTCAAATAAGCGTTTCCGACCTTTTCCCAACTCATTGACCTGCCTAACACCGCCGCTTTTTCACGAGTCTGCTGCAATAGTAGCTTGTTCTCCATTAAGGTATTAATCTGTTTAACTATTGCGGGTGGGGAATCGAATGGTACTAAAAATCCACAGCCATTCGCAAGTACTTCCTTGGCATAACGATACGGTGTTGATATCGAGGCTAGGCCACAACCTAAGGCATAAGCCAAGGTTCCAGACGCGGCCTGTTCGGGATCTTTGTGAATGGTTAAATAGATATCGGCAATCGTAAAGTAGTCTACCAATTTTTCTAATGGCAAATACTCGTCTACAAACTGCAAAGACTTGCTTACGCCCAATTTATTTGCTAACGTTACTAGACTTTCGCGATACACTTCACCCTCAGTTGCAATTATCCCAGGATGGGTCTGACCAACCACTAATAGCACCACTTCGGGATGTCGTTTAATAATGTTTGGTAAAGCTTTTACGACTAGATCTATGCCTTTATTTGGCCCAATCAACCCAGTTATCAACAGATAAAAACGGCTGCTATCTAATGCTAACTCATTCAAAACGATTTTTTTATCTCTATGAACTGGCTGTGGTACACCGTGAGGTATAACAGCTATCTGTTTTTCGCTAATGTCATAATAAAACTTCAAAGTTTCCTTGGCATCATTGGTCATCGCTACAATCTTTGAAGAACGTTCGCTAATCGAGCGCATCACATCGCGGCGTATTGCGTCTGGCTCGGGTATAACCGTATGAAGGGTGGTGATAACTGGAGCTGACAGCGCATTAATAAGGGTCAATATATAATCGCCTGTTGGGTTGTGTTGCTTTTCACCATTGTGAATTATATCCACCCAATTACCACCGTACAGACCATATTCGTGACCGAGCAATACTACGTCAGGTTGCCAATCGTTCATCGCTTTTGCAGCCGTTTTATACGAAGCTAGACTGTCTTTTTTTATGACTGCAATTAACCGATCCCCGTACGAATGTGAATCAAGAGCATCTTCGGCGGCGATAAGTCGCCAATCGAAGCCTTTATGTCGCGCCATAGCCTCAATTAAGTCACGACTGTAAGTGGCGATGCCGCATTTCTTCGGCACATAGGAGCTAATTAGCCCAACGCGTATACTTTTTTTAATCATAGAATTACCAGGTAATAAATGATTTTTCACTTATTACCCCCTTATTGCTTTATAATAGCATTAGATGGAACATAAAAACAGCACGACAAAACACATACGATTCACGCGCATAGGCAATAGACCACTTATAAGGCCCGAGCCTACCATTACCTGGGAGTCCGGTGGCGTTTTTGCACCAGCGGTAATCCTTGACGGTAATACATGGAAAATGCTTTACCGAGCCTACGGCGCAGATAAGGTATCCAGATTGGGTTATGCCGAAAGCCTTGATGGTATAAAATGGAAAAAATGGAAAATCCCTCGTATAGTACCGATTGATAATCTACTTGAGAGCGACGGTGTTGAAGATCCCCGAGTCGTAAAGATTGATGGCAAATACTTGATTACTTACACTGCATATGCTCAAAAACGGCAATACGTTAAAACGATGATAAGGATATTAGAGACCAAGGACTTCCATCGATTCGAACATATTACCCCGTCATTCCGCAACCATTGGCGAAAAAATGACAAAGACGGTGTCTTATTCCCTCAAAAAATCAACGGGCTGTTTTGTATGCTGCATCGGGTTGAACCAAATATACAATTCAGTTCGTCAAAAGATCTGAGACATTGGTCAAGACAGACCATTGTACTTAGGCCGACCAGGTATGAGTGGGAGTCATTTAAAGTAGGTGCCGGTGCACCTCCTATAAAAACTGATATTGGCTGGCTGATATTTTACCATGGCGTAAGTAATAAAAATGAGTATTCAATGGGCGCTGCTATTTTGGACTATCATTCGCCAACAAAGATATTGTATCGTCTGCCCTTCCCCCTGTTATCGCCGCATGCGATGTACGAAATACACGGTGCTATACCAAATGTTGTTTTTGGGACTTCCGTAATCGAAGGTGACGACGAATACCGTCTGTATTACGGGGGAGGTGATGACGTTATCGCCGCCGCTCATATTGATAAAGCTGACTTACTCGAAACTCTACGCAAACACCCTGTGATTCAGTAGACCTAAATTATTTTTTAGCTACTCGTTTACGTTGGTTCGGATCATCCTGCGTTAAATAAGAAACAGACTATAAAAACACAGAAAAGGAAACTATTATCGCTCTCTGACTAATCACCATATAACTAACAATATTAACAGCTGCCAGAATACCAATAACAACCAAGCGCTCTATACAAAGTCAAAGTGCTTATGCTTGGCTGAGCATATCGGTCTGGTGGCGTTTTGCTAGCGTAACTACATGTTTGACTTTGGTTCAAATCTCTTGTGGCTGGGATGGAGGGATTCGAACCCCCGAATGCCAGGACCAGAACCTGGTGCCTTACCACTTGGCGACATCCCAATATCAACTATTTTATAACACCTTGACGCAACTGTACAGAGATGCACTCTTTGAATATTTCTAAAAAAGTGCTATAATATGCCCCAAGCGAAAATTGCAAATTATGGAAATTTTTATCAATAAACCCGATGGCTATGCACCTTTTGGTCCGCAAGATGACCATATTATTTCGCATGCCAAAAGGAAAGTAACTCCTGTCGAGGTTGACTCTCTTTTCTATATTAATAGCCCCGAAACGGAAGCTACCGAAATTTCCACAATTTCAAGTTACCAAGAGTGGGTTGAAACGGGCTGGAAACAACGACACGGTACATATAAAGCAGCCGGCCGTTTTTCTGATAAATTGGTTGAAGAGTCAATAGAGCTTCGTGAAGCTTATCATACTTTTTATCAGAGCGGATCAGAGATCGAGCCCAGTGATGCGACTGAACTATTGAGTGAGCTTGGCGACGTGCTGTGGTGCGCTACTGCCCTAGCCTCTAATTCATCTGCCGATATCGACTCGGCGATTAAAAAACGAATGTATGCCTATACGATGGGGATAATTTACTATGACGAAGTTGAGAAAATACCTAATGCAAATAATAGATACCTAGATGATGGTTATCGATTTAAAACCTCAAATATCCCATGGCGAGATCAGGCTTCTGTTTTGTCGACTAAATTTGCAGATATAGAGCTGTCAGATTTTGACAAATTGATAGCTGACGGTTTTGAGCCATTACCTTCCCCTGCCATGAATATCCCAACTGATGAGCCTTTTTCAAGTGTTGGCGAAAGCATCATGTTAGCGTCGTTCGATGCGATTACACTGCGAGGATTAGTCAATCAACAATTCAATTATGGTGAGACAAAAAATACATACATCATGCCCGAACGATATGATGGTATGGCCCAAGATATTGCCGTAATTGTCTCTGAGATTTATCTAAATGTTGCCTATATAGCCCATCACAGTTTAGGTTTGAGATTAGAAGACGTGGTAGCTAAGAATATAGCAAAGATTAATGCCCGAATTCAGGCTAATCGAGTCGACAAGACCGACGGCGCGCGCGACCCCGAACTTCTTTAGTCGTTCTTTTCGACAATTATCTTGCACTTGGTGACAATTGCAGCCAGGGCGCCGATGGCGGCTAGAACTGGTGCCAAAACGGCTACGACAACCCCAATTGTTAGAGGAATTTCGAGCAAAGTTTTGTCGTCCATATCTTTAATGATAATGCGGCGAATATTACCTTCATTGATTAACTTTTTAATTTTGGCTAAGACTTCTTCACCGTTAACGACGAATTCCTCGGTATTTTTATCTGACATATTTTCCTCCTATTATTTATCTTTTGGACAATCTAATGTTGGCATAGAATCTGTAGGGTTACCATGGCGTGTCCAGGTGCCGTTCTCGCAAAGCCAGTTATCCTCCGGCGTAAATATTCGCGCTGAAAATATAACAATTACGACTATAACGACCACCGAAATAACAATTATTATTGGCTTGCTGAACGTAATTTTTCCTATTTTTGGCATCAATATCCCCTATTTATATCTAATGCTAGTTTAACATTTTAGAAATATATCTTCTAGTTGTTGGTTGTTGTTTTTGGTTGAAATGCTTTCAAACCGGTTATAATCGACTGCGCATCTTGCCTGGCAGTTTGAATGTCCGACCTAGCCGTTTTCAACATATCACGTGCCGACGACAGATTAACACTATTGCCTGGGTAGCCTGATGGGATAAGTTGAATAACTGAATCGGTTATATTGGCTGCTTGGTTGCTGGCATCTGAAATCTTGTTTTGCATGTCAGCCAAAGAACCTTGCAAGGTTGTTACGTCTTTGCCGGCATCTTTGTCGGTGGCGATTTTATTTTGAAGCTTGATAGTCAAAGAGCCCAGACTGCCAGCTAAATCGCTGGCGACATCTGCACCAGCTAACAGATGAATTTTTGGCATGTAAAGTGCAAATATTCTGTAGTTGTCGACGATTGATTGAACATCTGTTTTTAGTGTTTCCAAATCGGTATCACCGTCAATCCTGGTTTTTAGGGTCGTCAGGTCAGTGACGTTTGATTGAATTTCGGATACGAAAGCAGTCTTTTGCCCATCAGACACTTTTTGAAGTGAGCTTACTTTACTGGTTAGATTGTTGAGGGCCACCAAACGACGATTTATCTCTGTATTAGCCCTTTGGACTAGATTCGCCATTCTCAGCTTGGTCTGAGCGGGGTCAACCGCAAGCACGTCCTCTGCCCCAACTGAAATTGCCGGCGCAATGACTAACACGACGCTAATTAATCCGATTGAAATTGCTTGATAAAGTTTAATTCTTCTCATATTACCCCTTAATAAGTTAGGTTTGCCTGTAAATCACTCAATCCAGAATCAGTACTGTCAATTTCGCTGTCTAGGTTTGTAGATTTATTATTTATTGCGTTTAGATCAGCTTGAACGTCCTCAGTAGTTGCGGTTGGCTTCGCTACTTTCTTGATGGTTTTAACAGTTGTAACCGCCTTCTTTACTGTCTGTTTGTTTCTAATAATTATAAAAGTCAAAGAACCCGCTAGTATTACAAATAACACAACTGCTGCGATAATAATCTGAGTCTTTCTCTGTTTAATCAGCTTTCTGAACGAAATCGATAACATTTTACCTCCGTAGGCAATTAGTGTTCTATTAATTATATCACTTCAAATTGGGTGTATCTGGTGAATATTGTTATTAATGATATCCAAGCGCATAATTAAAACCAACAACGAATAGGAGGTTTTTATGGGACGAGTATCAATTGGAAGCCTAATATATATCGGCCTAGGTTTTTTTGTGGCTATCAGCCAAGGATATCTGGCAAATCTTAATTCTATCCCAAATCTTTTGTCTGCTGTCTTGGCAATCGTATTGTGGCCGTTATTACTTTTCGGAATAAATCTTCACCTAGTTTTTTAAGAAATTTTCCATCAAAGTATTATAAATTTGGACAGAGGAAAATATGGAAAAGCATTTGAAAAAACTTACCACTGACAAAAACGGGAAGGTCGTGATTTTTCAACCCCCTAACCTACCACTAATAGGTTGGTTTGTCTGTATGATTGTCGCGGTGTTATTACCAATCAGTTTTATGAAGAATGGTTTTATGAATTTAAGTGGTGCGTTCTTGTTTTTGTGGGCTTACCAAGAGGTCACACAGGGCGCTAGCTATTTCCGCCGATTTGCGGGTGTAGTCGTGTTGTCGATTGTTGTAGGCGTATTCTTTATCTAACAAAATAGAGGCCGTTTGGCCTCTATTTCTCTTTGCAAGGACGGACCTTGCAAGGTGTTAGTTTATTTTTATTAGTCTTGGCGTCGAGTTCCGAATAACCACCATGCTCCTCCAGCGACTGCAGCAGCAGCGCCTAGTAGCCAAATCCAGTTGTAGATACCTAGCCAGGTTGACATAAAGAAGCCTGGGTCAGATTTTGTTGTGTCAGTGTTGTTGGTCGTACTGGTACCTTTTACCTCTGGAGTACTGGTAGTATCTGTACTAGCTACTGTAGTTGTGTCTGCTGGTGTTGATGAACTAGCTGGGAATGATGTATCAGTCGGAGTCAATACTGCTCCTGTGCCACCATTGGTAGTCGCTGTTGCGACTGGATTTGCTGCAGGAGCGGCTGCGGCTGCAACTATAAATGATTGAGACAGCGCGTCTGGTAACATTTTATTACCAGCTAGGTCGGTAATATTGTAGCCCCAGGCATCTACGATGTAGGTAGTATCTGTTTGTTTAATCAATAATCCATCATAAGTAATGATCATAGTTTTTCCATCAGAGCTTAGAACCGCCTTAGTAATGACGCCGGTAGTAGCTGGTGCTCCTGGAGTACCTGTAACGTGAGCTATGTAATCGACTAAGTTATAAATTCCCAAGTAGGACGCATAACCTGACACTAGCGAAGGAGAAACGACCGCATAAGAACTATCCGTAAGTTGAACTGGTTCATCGAAGTTATATGTAATTGTCTTTGCGGTTTGATTGGGTGTGACAGAAATTACCTTTGGTGGGGTTGTGTCTGGATATAGTATCGTACAATTAATGTCTGCGCACCATGGTGAATAACTAACAGCACCTGACACTAGCGAACCAAAAACTGGTGTGGCGCTTCCCCACCAGTTTGAAGAAGCATTTACCTTTGTTGTCGTTGCGATTTCGTTGATGACTCCATAGATGTCCTCACCACTCAGATTATTGTTGTGTATAGAGATGGTAGTGATGTCAAACGGAATAGAGCTATATGCTACCACCCGAACACCAATCCCGTTTCCCGATAGAGTGTTCCCAGTAATAGTAACGTTGTTTGCCTCGTCGACCGTAATGCCCCTTGCTACACCTGAGACAATGTTGCCACTGAAAGTCGTGTGCCCCCAAACAGTAGGATCTGGCTCTCCCAAAGCTCTGAATCCTGCCGATCCACCGGCTCCGGTGATCATATTATTCTCAACAAGGCCATTTTTGGCCTGGGTAGTTGCTGTATAAGCGAAGTTCCCTGTAATGGCGTTCTCTGAGAAAGTGAAATTATTTACGCCGGGATTAATGTAGAACGCTCGGTAGCTACCCGAGTTCGATGCTTGGAAGATATTACCCGTCACATTGAGGTTATCACTGATATTAACAAGATTGGAGGTAGTGAGGAGACCAACCTCATTGTCACTATCATAATTATCTGGGCCTACGTTTATTTTGTTATTGCTTATCGTGATGTTGCTTACGCCCGAGTTAAGGAAGATATTAGCACTCGCTACATTGCTAGCATTGACTCCTTCAATCGTAAAGCCGCTGACCGTAACATTCGAAGTTGCAATAGTGAGAGATTTTATAGTTGTAACATCTCGCCCCCTACCGACTGCAAAGTTACAGGTTTTGTTATGTTAAGGCTTTCGTTGTATATTCCCGCCGCAACATTGATAGTGTCACCTCCAATAGCCGCAGTAACTGCTGCCTGGATAGTCTTACACTGAAATGTCGTAGATATACACGTGTTATCTGGAAATGAGGCATCAACAGACCAAGAGGAAACCGCATGCGCAATTTGTCCCAAAAATTGAGGGACTGCGAAACTTACGTTCCCAAGTATCAGCAACAATGACAATAATAATTTTACTGTAAATTTACGGTACCTATTTAGTATTTTCATGATTTTTTGTTCCTCCACAGAACTCTTCCGATTAAAGTTGTACTCCACTCTTTAAAACTACCTAGCTTCAGCGCACAAGTATTTGCACAGAGAATCAAGGCCGCTTTTTTTGCCACTTCTATAATATACTGCCCATATGAATGATTATTTGTTAATGAACTACTCAGCTCTCTCACAAATAACTGTTATATTACTTGTTATATACCCATTTTTATAAAACGTCAAGATGATAAACGAGGAGACTATACCTTTATAGCAAGTAAACAGATAAACGCTCTATTTCCAAATAGAAAGTTTTTTGTCTATACAATTTGTAATAAAGTTATCTCTATCCTCAGGTGCTATATTTGAGTGACTTAGTGTAGTTTGGCAATCTTGCTCTGCCTTAATCCTAAGTGACTCCTGATGATTGTTGGGTACGGTTACTAAATAGTAAAATGCGACAAATGCTAGTATTGCTACCGCTGCGACAGCTGTTATTATCTTATAAATATCTTTCATACATTAATAATACACCATTTTATCCACCTTAATACCACCGTTTTCTCCTCAAGAAGGTTGACAAGCGTAAACATTTTATAATATCATTATAAGGTAGTGTAGCAAAGGAAATCTTTTCCTTGGACACTCGATTGCCTCGGAAAAGATTCCGAGGTTATTTTTATGCCTCGAATATGCCAGCGTAGCTCAACGGATAGAGTGCGTATCCATCTAATACGGAGATGACGGTTCGAATCCGTCCGCTGGTACCAAACAATCTAAGTCCCAAGAAATGCGTAAGGAGCACTTGCGTGCTCCTGCGTATCCATCTGCATATATTTTAGCAGATATTCTTGTGAGTTTCCATAACTTTGTAGAAAGGCTTGTTAAATATGACTCAAAATAATAAACAGAAGTACAAGGATAACACCTTAAAGTATATACTTTACAACAAGTATATTACGAGTATAATTAGAAGCATGAGATACACGATTAAACAATTTAATGAAGAATATCCAGACGATGACACTTGTTTAGATGCTATCTTTAATGAACGCTACGGAGACGTTAATATTTGCCCCCATTGTGGCGTTATTGATACGAAGTTCTATCGTGTAACTGGACGTAAATGCTACGCTTGTATGCACTGTGGCTACCAATTACACCCACTTGCCGAGACAATCTTCAACAAGTCATCTACGCCCCTTAAAAGCTGGTTCTACGCTATTTATCTATTCTCCGTATCAAAGAACGGTGTAGCTGCTAAGGAATTAGAACGACACTTGGGCGTTACTTATAAGACCGCGCATAGAATGGCACGACAGATCCGTTCACTAATGGCTAATACCAACCCTAAAATTAGTGGCAACGTAGAGGCAGACGAGACGTATATCGGCGGCAAAACGAATAATAAAGAACGCTTTATGAATAAAACACCTGTACTCGGTGTTGTTGAAAGTAGGGGCGAGGTCAGGGCCAAAGTTGTTGACGGCGCAAACGCCAGCACAGCACTACCATTCTTGCGAGCGAATGTTGAGGCGAACAGTGCGATTATTACAGACGACAACCGAATCTATAACCGACTGAAACGTGAATACTCTCATGAATCAGTTAATCACTCACAGTACGAATACGTCAGAGGGATAATTCACACAAATACTATCGAAGGTTTTTGGGGGGCAAATGAAACGGTCTATTGATGGGACTTATCATTGCGTTTCACCGAAGTATCTACAACTTTACGTGAACGAGTTTGTTTTTCGCTATAACCTTCGGGGTGCAGTTGTTTATCCTGCTCTTTTGGAACTGGCTGCGAAGCGCGTTTGATTAGCTTCTTGAATAGTTTCTTACTCATATAACTATACTACTACGCTTTAAGTTTTCTTATAAAAGGATTCTCTTAACTCATCAAATCGAATATTATTTTTTTCAGTTATTTCCGCTAGCTCCGTTTCGCTATATTCACCCGAAGTCCCATCTTTCTTCATCCAGACAGCCTTGATTGGTCCACCCACGCTAGCTTCCTGCGTCATCGTTTCGTTCATTACAAATACTCCGAGTTCGATAAGTTGTTTTAGAGGTGTATCTTTTTTATATAGTCTGCTAAGAAGATACTGACTATACTGAGGCATTCCTCCTGCGCCATAGTCCTGCATGAGTTGGGGAGAAAAGTTCATAACACTTTGAAGAACATATATTTTGGGAGAACTGTCTACATCGTATCCAACAACCAAGAAGACTCCTACTGGCCATATCAACTGCTTGTTGTCATTAAGGCTAGTGTGGTTAAAGCCCTTATACCAATCTGCATAACTCGATATAAAAGATTTTCTTAGTTCATCAACTACCGATGAAATGGTTCTCTTCCCCTGTATTCGTGGTTTAGCTTTGTCTAGCAATGCGTTGATTGTCTCCGACGCCCCAGATGTCATAATTGTCACAGTGTCTGATAGCTTGAGCATTTTAAGAGCATTATCTTTCATCACACTATTAAATTGCTCCCTGCTGTCAGTGAGAGTAATCAGACAATCCCTACCTTCTATCGCCAATATAAGTGTCATGTTTTCATTATACCCCTTAACTATAGAGTTTTGTTCAGAACTAGTGATTTTACTTGTTGTCATGGGATAGTCTCCATAAACGAATGTGATAAAATAGTGTGAATGGAAAAACAGACGAACATAAAACAAATAGAAACCACAGATAGTATTATTGGTTTGGTCCCAAATAATGGCGAAGTAGTTCAGGGAACTCACCAAGGTACACAAGTCGAGTTGATACGTGGCGATTTCGAGAAGAACGACGTTATCACTGATGCGCTGACTGTTGGTATTGAAGGCCATCCCCAATTGAGGTTCCACGCATTAGGCCATGCAGTGCTTAAGTACGGAAACGCTATTTCGGCGCGTATACGCTTGAATGATGACGATCATAAGGACACGATTGTCTTTTCGGTTGCAAACATCCCCTGTCCTGATCCAGAATCTTGCCTATAGCCTATAGACATTAGGTTCTTCGTGTAGTATCATTAGTATGATAAGTATGAAATGCTGGCAAGTGTCAGAAGGGTAAAAAATACATAGTGAAACAATTAGTAAAATATTTTAAGCCGTATATTTTGTGGCTAATCGTCCTGGTGATTTTTATTTACGGCCAGGCTTTCGTTAATCTCACCTTACCTGATTACATGGCAAAGATTATTACCAATGGCATTGTCATGAAGGATTTGGCTGCGGTATGGAGTAATGGCGCACAGATGCTACTACTGACATTATTCGGCGGTTTTTGCACTGTTGTAGTTGGTTTTATTGCTGCCCGGGTTGCGACTGGCTATGTCCGTAAGCTTCGTGAAGCCGTATTTATGCGAGTTGAAAGATTCTCACTAAATGAATTCAACAGCTATTCTTCATCCTCGCTGATTACTCGAGCTACAAACGACATGCAACAACTACAAAACGTTATTGCTATGTTGCTGCGAATGGCATTTTTGGCACCTTTCATGGGTGTTGGCTCAATTATTAAGGCTCACGATTTGGCGCCGTCGATGTCATGGATTGTCTTGGCAGCTATTGGTGTGCTAGTAAGTATGATAATTATTCTATTCATTGTTGTGATTCCAAAATTCACGATAATCCAAAAACTTGTTGATAAATTAAGTCTGCAGGTTAAAGAGATGCTGACGGGTGTACGGGTTATTCGTGCTTACAATAATGACGACAAGCAAGAAGATAAATTCAACAAAACCAACCTGGAATCAACCAGACTAAATATCTTTGTAAACCGTGTCATGGCGCTGATGCAGCCAGTTATGACTTTAGTAATGGGTATGGCTTCAATGGCAGTTGTCTGGGTTGGGGCATATGTTATAAACAATGGTGATCTAAAGATTGGTAGCCTATTTGCGCTGATGCAATATATCATGCAAACCATTATGGCTTTCTTGATGATTTCGATGATATTTATTATGGTTCCACGAGCGGCTGTTTCCGGAAAGCGTATTAATGAAGTTTTGGCGACTGAGC
>Ga0209748_1001039_pt1 | contig 13889 bp, 9 predicted proteins | sample BarGraIncu00421A_FD_185490 | JGI IMG/M metagenome (GOLD analysis project Ga0209748, IMG submission 185490) | Arctic peat soil microbial communities from Barrow, Alaska - Barrow Graham LP Incubations 004-21A (SPAdes) (version 2) | ecosystem: Environmental > Terrestrial > Soil > Wetlands > Peat... | reverse complement strand
CACATTATCCCCGTGTGGTCCTGGAATTCTCGCGCCTGCCATTCCAGCGCGGCCACGAGCCCGAGCTCGTCGAGGATCCTCGGCCTGAGCTCCCTGGAGATCTTGCGAACCAACTCGATCGTATCACCGACCTGGCTGGATATGGAACTTACCTTGCTCTGCAGCGCCTCATCGCCGGCCGGGACATGGCGCCCGAGCCAGGCCACGTCTATTGTGATCGCGGTCAGCGCCTGTCCCAGCCCGTCGTGGATCTCGCGCGAGAGGGCCGTCGACTGCTCCTCCCTGACCGACTGGAGGCGAGCCGCGAGCGCGTGCAGTTGATCGGACGACCGTCTCAGCTCTTCCTCGGCCTGCTCGCGGTAGGTTATGTCCAATAGGGAAGCAACGTGTTTCTTGGTCCCCGGGACCACGTTTATCGTGCAGAAGACGCTCTTCTCGTTGCCGTAACGGTCCAGGAACTTGAACTCGTACTTGGTAGGCGCCAGGCTCGGGTCGATCCTCCGTAACACGTGGTACTGCTCCATCCTCTCGAGATCGTCCCGCCTGGCCACGAAGTCCTTCCAGCTCTTGTGGCCCTCGACCTCTTCCTTGGAAAACCCCCAGATCTCTTCTCCCTCGGAATTAATCTTGGAGATCGTGGTATCTTCCTCGATTATCATCGAAGCGGTGCCTGTCGCCTCGAACACGGCCCTGTACAGGTCCTCTGAGGCCTTGAGCGTGTCCGACGACCTCTTTCGCTCCGTAACGTCCTGGGCGACTATCGATATGCCTTCAATCTCATCACGCGTGTCAAAGAGTGGAACGATCGTGGTGTCCCAGTACGTGAGGGTTTCCCTTCCGTCGAGCCTCGACAGCATTTCATACTCTTCCAGTCTCCCTGGCTCGCCCGTGTCCATTATTCTCGAGACAACCTCGATCACCCTCGAGCCGCTTACCGAAAAGATCTCTCTGATCGTCGCCCCGAGTAACATGTCGGCCGTACGCTCCGTGTAGGTCTCGATGAACTCGGCGAACCTCCTGTTGAAAGCGCGCAGGGTCAACTCGCGATCAAAGACAGCTATGCCTACGGGAATCTCGTCGAGGATGCCCGGGCTCCCCACCTTCTGCCGGAACCCTATGTCTCCGTACATCACACACCTTCAATTAAAGTCATATTTCCTGGTTAGGACTCCCGTGTCCCGCCGACCCGGATTGTCTTCCTCATTATATGGTAATAGTGAAAGTCCATTTTTTCACTGATATTCAGCATGTTCGGCGGTCTGTTAAGAGCCCTCCCTGCGAAGGAAGGCGAGCGCCTCGGCGCGCGCACCCAGGGCTGTTCTCTCGACGAACTCCAAGAGAACCCCCAATGAGGTCTTGAGGCTTTGCCTGGAAGAGTTCGAGGGCTCCTCCCGTCCTGCCCTGGCCCCTGTCTACGACAAGTACTTCGAAGTGGCTTCCCGAGCTAACGGAATAGTTGTTTCTTCAATGCATTTGTGGCCAGAGTGGTGAGGCAGACGCTATCATCGCCGCATTCGTCTTGAATATATAGCTTAATAAGGTTTCCAGCGACGAACTCGCCGGATGGGTACCCAGACACCCCTTAGGCCTATCGGTCAAGAAAAGCCTTGTTTTTATCGTGTCTAATTACTTTGGGGCTGACGACAACTAGAAATGAGGTTTCCGGCTATATGAATAGGACGCACTACGAGAATGAAGAGGGCTGGTCACCTTAGCGACAACAACCCTGATGGTGGTAACATGACGAGGTTGAGGAGGCACATGAGGGATGCCGGTACACCATACAGTGACATTCAAAACGTGGATTGAAATGGGGGGATCTTGATGTACAAACAAGATGCGGTGGAGAGATGGTTCCTCGGCGTCCCGTTCAAGGTAGAAGACGAAGAGGTTGGCTCGACCCTAAAGAAGCTCAGAACCGAAAGGGGTCTGTCAATCAAGAAAGTCTCTGAGGACACCGGTTTTTCAACTTCGTCCGTCAGCAGGCTGGAGAACGGCAAGACCAGTATCACCATAAAGGACCTCATCAAGCTGCTCGACTACTACGGCGTTAAGATGGCGGAGGTCTTCTCCTCGCCGGTCAGCAAGAAGCTGGTGTTCAGGCGCGACGAGCGACGGGAAGTGGAAAGCCAGGAGAATGTAAGACTCGAGTTCCTGATGGACCTCAAAGAGGCGGAGGTGGAACCAATACTTGCTGATTTCATGCCTGGTGCGCAGTACCGGGATGTACTCAAACACGGTGGTGTGGAGTTCGCGCTTGTATTGAAAGGCGAGTTCCGATTCGAGTTAGAGAATGTCGACCATGTTCTCCACGAAGGGGACTGCGTGTACTTTCCTGGAGATAAAGCTCACGGCTGGCAGAACCTGACAGATTCCGATGCATCGGTCCTGATGGTGATAACGCCCCCCGGTTTATAAACGCTCCGGCAGTAGCCGGATGCCACCACCCGCCTCACCATATGCAGTTCGGATATCGACTACCATCTGCGGGCACGGTTGAAAATAAGCTAATGATTTCAGCCACGGACTCGTTTTGCAGACGGGCTGCAAACCAAACAGAACAGCACAGGACAGCACCAGACAGATCGGATAACACGAACGCCTCAGAACTTGAAAACCGTTGAGCCGCACCAACCATTACGAGATTCATGATGGACTTCCATACAGCGCTAGCATGATGGCACCTGTGCTAGTAGTTGATCTAGCCACCAAAATTCATTCAAAATCAAATGGGACACGCCTCGCTGACCGTGACACTCGATACATACGGACATCTGATGCCCTCTTCTTACGTGGAATTCGGCTCGAGATTTGACGATTTTGTCCGAGACTTCGCCCATGGGAAATAGCACGTTTAACCCTGTCGAACCCCACTCCAAACGCTTCGGGTATTCCGAATGTGGACAAAGTATAGAGCAAATTGCTACTCATAGAGCGGCATGATTGCTTTGTTCGGGAAGTCCAACAAATCGCTTTATTAAGCCATTTGTTGGTGGTGGGCCCAGCAGGACTCGAACCGCCCCACGCACCACGCGGCGTCGATTGGCATCCCCCGGTAGTCCCTCATTCACACACAGGGCTGTGCTGTCAGCGGTCATCCACACCTGTCCCGATTTCCGGTGAGTTCAGGGAGCTTGCGTGGAATGTGGCGCGCGGTGACCCTTCGCAGGTTCATCGTCCTGCTGGTCCCACCACGATATGTGGTGTTAATTGCAGGGTGAAGGATAAATATCGTGGTGGGCCCAGCAGGACTCGAACCTGCGACACGTAGATTATGAGTCTACTGCTCTGCCAACTGAGCTATGGGCCCGTATCGGTATAGCCACAGCAGACATTTTACCCTGTTGGGAAGATTTTGAAAGTCTGCCGGCGGGACGCCGGCGTTACGACTTTGCCGGCGGGACGCCGGCGTTACTCCGGATAGTCCTTGATGGTGAACTCGAAGCAGGCGCCCTTGTCTTTGTAGGCCCTGATCTCCCCACCGTAGAGCTTCACGACTTTCTCGGCAGTCGCGAGGCCTATCCCGGTGCCGCCTCCCTTGCCTTTGAAGAACGGCGTGAATATCTTGTCGATATCGGCGGGGGGAATGCCCTTGCCGTTGTCGCGTATGACGTACCTGGCGGTCCCACCTTTCTCATTGCCAAGGAAAGAGACAGTCACGACCGGCCGCTCGCTGTCACAGTGCTTGATGCAGTTGCCGATCAGGTTCGTGAACAGTTGATAGACGTGCGCCGGCGAACCCAGGACGGTGCCGAGGTCGTCATCGACTTTCACCTCGATGCCCTTCTCCTGGATCATCCCCGCGCTCTCTTCGAGGATCCGCTTGACCAGTTCGCCGATATCGACCGTCTCGAGCGTGTCAGGGGTCTGGCCCGCCTCCGCCAGCGCCAGCAGGTCGTCGATGAGGGCCGTGGACTTCCAGACATTGTTGTCGATGATACCGAGAAGCTTCCCGATGTCACCGCTCTCATCCAGCAGCCCCGCGGATTTCATTATCTTCTCGAGCGTCGAGGCGGCGAGTACCGTCGAGGCGAGCGGGCCCTTGAGGTCATGCGAGACCGTGTGGGCGTAACCCTCCAACTCCGCGTTGATCCTCTTGAGCTCCTCCTCAGCGGCCCTGCGCTCGGTGATATCGCGCGTCATGACTACGAATGCGACCTCCCGTCCTTTGTCGTCGATGACCGCCGAACGTGACATCGCGACCGGGAACTCCGAGCCGTCCTTGCGGACGTGGACGTACTCGCCCTCCGCGCCGACCTCCCCGATGACCCCGATCTCCTGTCCCAACAGGTCTGCGGCGCCGTACCCGTACATGTTGCTCACGGCGTTGTTCAGGACCGTAACGCGGCCGTCGAGGTCGGTGATGAAGACGCTATCGGCCGCGCTCATCACGGCGTGCGACAGTATCCTGGACGTGTCTTCGGTCTCCTTGCGGCGTATGGCACTGTCCACGGCCACGGGCAGGAAGTGAAGGTAGTCGCGCTCGATATCCTTGACGAGGTAATCGTACGCGCCCGATTTCATGGCGCTGACGGCGAGATCGACCTGGCTTGCGCCGGTAATGAGGATCACGGGCGCGTCCGGGTGCATGTCGATGATGTCGAAAGCCGTGCCGTCCCCGAGGTTGTAATCGAGCAGGATTATGTCGAACTCCTCAGAGGCAAGCAGCTTCTTTGCTTTCGCCACCGAGTCGGCGACCGAGTATTCGTAAGGCAGGCCCGCGCGTTGCACGAAGCGCTCGAAGGCCATCTGATCGACTTCGTCGTCCTCCACCAGCAGGATTCTCACTCGCGCGCCTTTCCGAGAGTCAGTCCGGCAGTTCGGAGAGGGTCCAGTACAGGTCGATCGCCTTCACGACCTCGACGAACTGCATGTAGTCGACCGGCTTCACCATGTAGCCGGCGACGCCGAGGTTGAAGCTGTCGACCCTGTCCTGTTCGTCCTTCGAGGTGGTGAGCACGACGACAGGTATCCTCCTGAATGACTCGTCGGCCTTGACGAACTTCAGGAACTCGATGCCGTTCATCTTCGGCATGTTCAAGTCGAGAAGGATTATCCCGGGCTGCTCGCGGGCCGGGTCCCTGAGGAATTCGAGCGCCTCCTCACCGTTCCCGACCATCTCCAGCGTGTTGGTGACCCGTATCTCCTTGAGGGCGCGCTCCACCGTCATGCGGTCGATGGCGTCGTCCTCGACAAGCAGGATCGGTTTCTCAGATCTCAATGTTCCCTCCCGGAATCGCCCGGCGCTCACTGCGCCTTTGGCAGGGTGAAGAAGAAGGTCGAACCCGTGCCTGGTTCAGACTCCACCCACACCTTTCCACCGTGCATCTCCGCAATCTTCTTCACCAGAGTAAGCCCGACTCCTGTGCCTTCGACATCGTCCTGCGAAGACAGCGTCTGGAATATCTGGAAGACCTGCTCGTAATACCTGGGGTCGATCCCCGGGCCGTTGTCTGTCACGGATATCTTCCAGAACGAGCCTTCGTCGGCGCACGACACGATAACGCTGCCGTCGGGCTTGTCCATGAACTTGACCGCATTGCCGATGAGGTTCTGGAAGACCTGGCCCAGCCTGGTCTTCTCGCCGTTGACGGTCGGGAGTCCCTCCAGAACGATCCTGACCTTCGCCGGGACGTTGAGCATCTCGACCGCTCCGGCCGCCACCTCGTTCAGGTCAACGTTCTCCCTCGACTCCCTCACGCGTCCGACCCTCGAGTACTGCAGGATGCTCTCGATGAGGTTCTCCATCCGCTTGGCCCTGTCGAGGAGGAGGTCGAGCTGGCGCTTGCCGTCCTCATCGAGCACGTTCGAGTAGTCCGTCGCGAGCCAAGAGGCGAGAGATCCGATTCCTCGCAGCGGCGCCTTGAGGTCGTGGGAGACCACGTACGCGAAGTCGTTCAGCTCCTTGTTCGCGCTCAACAGCTCGGCGTTCAGCGCCTCCTGCCTCTCCTCCGCCCGGCGCCGCTCGGTGATGTCGCGGCCGAAGACCACCATGTACTCGTCGCCCTCGAAGACGAAGTAGTTGAAGGCGGCCTCGAGCGGGAACCGTGTGCCGTCCTTGCGCACCTCGATCGCTTCGAACCTCAGCGTTTCCGAGTCTTTCAAGACGTTCCAGATATCGTCCCAGCGCTCTTGAGGGAAGTTGGCGCTGATGTCGGGAAGCCCGAGTGAGAGCATCTCGCCCCTGCCGTAGCCGTGGGCCGCGCACGCGGCCTCGTTGGCGTAGGCGATCCGGCCGTCGGCCCCGACCCTGATGATCTGGTCCATCGACTGCTCCACCTCGAACTGCGACAGCCTGAGCCTCTGCTCGGCCTTCTTCCTCTCGGTCACATTCCTGGCCAGGCCGTACATGCCGACGGGGCTTCCGTCCGGGTCCCGGACGAAGCTCACCACGCATTCCAGCACGACTATCGAGCCGTTCTTGTGGTTGAAGTCGACTTCGATGGTCACGCTCCTGTCAGGGTCGCGCTCCCTGTCGTGCTCGAGCTCTCCAGCGAGGACTACGACGACTCCTTCCAGCGACTTCTGTCCGATCTGTTTTTCAACCGGCAGCGTCGACCACTCTTCAGCGGGGTATCCCAGGATCTTCTCAACCGAGGGGCTCGCGTAACTGGTCTTGAGGTCGAGGCCGACCACGAAAGCGAAGTCGTTGATGTTGTCGGCCAGGAACCGGTATCTTTGCTCGCTCTCGCGGAGAGCGCGCTCCATCTCCTCTCTTTCGGAGATGTCGGTGAGGATGCCGCGGACGCCCGCCGGGTTGCCCTCATCGTACGTGATAAGGGTCGTGTAGGCGACGCTTGGAAATGTTGTCCCGTCCTTTCTCTTCGCCAGGTACTGGCGCACCGCGCCGGTGGACCGTCCCTCCATCATCTTATCGATGGCGCCGCTCACACGGCTCTGGTCCACCTCCTCGATCACCTGGAGCACGTGTATTCCCGAGGCGATGTCCTCCTCCGTATATCCGAACATGTCGTAGGCGCCCGCGTTGATGTAGGTGATCATGCCGCTGGAGTCGAGCTCGAAGACGACCTGGGGAAGGCTGTCGGCAAGCTCCCTGTACCTCTGCTCGCTCGACCGCAGCTCGATCTCGGTCCTCTCGCGCTCGTCTATCTGCTCGATAAGCTCCTCATTCAGGTTGGAGAGCTCACGCGTGCGGGCCTGGATGCGCGACTCCATCTGGTCTCTGGCATCGCGCAGCTCGTCCTCCGCTACGACGCGCGCCGCCGACATCTCGTTGAACGTCCTGGCGAGCTCGCCCAGTTCGTCGTGGGACTTCACCTTCACTTCGACTCCCGAGCCGCTCTCGCCGAACTGCTCCGCCGCGTCCCTGAGCTGCACGACCGGCCCCACTACCGTCCGCGAGACGAGAAAGGTGCCGCCGAGGGCGACGAACAGCAGCAGCGCGCCGAAGATCCCGACGCCCCAGGCGGTGTTGGTGCTGGTAGAAGAGATGTAGCCGGCGTCCGCCTCCAGCGCCTTGTTCTGACTGGTCACCTCGCTGTCGAGCGCGTGGGTCAGGGAACTCTGTTTCGAGGGCCCGGTGAGGCCCTCGACCGTGCTGATCGAGCCGATGGTGCTACCCGCGTCGGAGAGAGCGATGGCCTTGTCCGTGGCGGCGTTCACGGCGGCGTATTCGGTCTTCATCCGGTCGACGAGCCTCGTGGAGGTTCCCCGCTCGGCCTCCCCCGGAACCAGGTCCACCTGCGCGGCCCAACCGTCGAGAGCGTCGTCCGCCTGCTCGCGCGCCTCACGCAGGACCTCGGTGTCAGCAGAGCTCCGGTTGACCATGTAAGTCAGGGTCGCCCGGACCTGCGCGTTGTAATAGCGGGAGAACCGCTCGACGAGCATGGTGTCGGCCATGTGGTCCCGCATGCTCTGGACGTTCGATTCGATGCCCAGCATGTGCATTATGGAAAGGCTCTTCACCGCGCCCATCAGGTTGTCGAGATACCTGTCGAGCTGTGCCTCTTCCTCCGGTAGCTGCTCTGCGACATTGCTCGAGACCGTGGAGCCCGCCGGCCCGCTTATCGCCGCGTCCAACTGGGCCATCGCCTCAGCCTGCCTGCCCGAGCCGGCAAGGGCCACCGCCCAGTCGCACGCGGTATCAACCTCCGTATAAGACTTCCTGGTGGAGCCCAACATCTTCAATTCTTCGGCGTGCTCGCGAACCGTGTCCCCTGTGTGCCTGTCCTCCGCCGTTCTCCAGCCGTCGATGCCCAGGGCCGCCTGCCGGTGGGCCTGCTCGTAGAGCCTCTGGTGCTCGGCCGAGCCAGTGGCGACTAACGCCGCGCACTCCCGCAACTGGCGCTCGTAGTTCGTGGCGAACGCCTCGGCGGAGAGGACCTCCGCGAGGCCCTCGTTGATCTGGGTGACATTGCTCTGGACGTTCTGATGAGGCAGCATCAGCAGGACCATCAGGGCGATCAGCACCACGCAAGATGGAAGGACGAGTATGTAGAATTTCTTTCTGAGCGACAGCTTCATTCCGACAACCTGACGTCCATCTGTTTTCTCCCGGGCGCCCGCGCCCGGCTTCCGATGTTCACAGACCTGATGATAACCGAACCGTTGCGATCATCAATGATTGGCGACAACGTTCAGTCGCGTGGGAGCTCGACGTGGAACGCTGACCCCCGGCCCTGGAGGCTCTCCACCCAGATGCGTCCGCCGTGGCTCTCCACGAGGCCCTTGCTTATCGCGAGCCCGAGGCCGGCGCCCCGCTCGTCGGAGTCCGTCGAGAGGTGCAGCCGTGAAAACTTCTTGAACACGTCCTCCTGGAACCTCGCGGGGATGCCCCGCCCGGTGTCCCTGACCGTGAACTCGAGCGCCTCGCCCGTCGCGTCGACACCGACCGAGATGCTGCCCTCGTCGGTGTACTTGATGGCGTTCGAGACCAGGTTCTCGAGGACGCGCTTGAGAGCTTCGGCGTCCAGACGGGCCTCAAGGTCTGCGCCTTTGATATCTACGTCTATCCTGAGCCCCTTCTCCCCCGCGAGAGGGGTGAAGATCTTGACGGTGTCGTTGACGATCTCTCCAACGTTCACCTCTTCGCGCTCGATCGCGATCCCGCCGGCCTCGATCCGTGTCAGGTCAAGCAGGTTGTTGACCAGGTCCACAAGGCGGCGGCTGCCCGTCCTGGCGATCGACACCAGCTCCCTGCCCTGTGCCGAGAGCTCCCCGGCAAGGTTGTTGTCCATGACTTGTATCGCGGTGTTCACGGCGGTGACGGGGCCACGGAGCTCGTGCGACGCGGCCTCGATGAACTCGGTCTTGAGGCGGTCGGTCTCGATGAGCTCGCTGTTCAGCCTCATCGTCGAGTCGACCATCTCCCTACGCAGCGCTTCGCGCCGGTCCTTGTTGTAGCGCCAGCTTATCCACTGCAGCATCACCAGCCCCAGCAGGATGCACGCGAGGATGACGTACAGGACGCCTATGTTGCGGATCTGGTTGAAGGAGGCGAGCGCCCGCTCCACGCTGACGTCGGTGCCCAGGAGCGCCACCGGCTTGCCTTTCGAGCCCACGACGTAGGCGTTCGCGCTTATCCAGGTGCCCCATCGGTCGCGTATCGGGCCGAGCATCCATGGATCGGCGGAGGCTTTGCCCTCGAACGGGTAGAACTCGACGGGCTTCGCCTCGTAGTAGACCTGGCCGGGCGGCGAGTAGTCGCGAGACCCCGTCGCCTCCGCGTCGACCAGGAAGATCATCTTGCCGTTCTGCGGCCTCATCAGGTACGTGAACCGGATGCGCTCATCCGAGTTCTTGATGCGGATGAGCTGGGAGCGCAACTTCTGGAAGACCGGCGTGGGCGTATCTGAAGAATCTCCCTTCAGCGCTTCCACGTCGGATGCGTCCAGGCTGGCGGCCGCGGCAGCGGCCTGAAACTTGCGGACCTCGAAGTACTGGTCGCGCTGGTAGTCGGCGATCTTCATCGTGACGATGTAGCCGCTGACCGCTACGGCGGCGATCAGGAGCGCCGCCACTGTTATCCTGATGGCTGTTGCTTGCTTGATGCTCATCTCATGCCCTCGTCGATAAGTCATACGTGCGGGGAGCGTACGTGTCTACGCTCTGCCTCGGGAGCCGTCGGGCCCGGAGGGTTGCACAAGATCGGACTCCCCCTGGAAGCGCGGGACCTCGAAGTAGAAGGTCATGCCTCTGCCCTCTGTACTGTCGAACCAGATCCTTCCGCCCTGCGACTCGACGAGGCTCTTGCAGAGCGCGAGCCCCATCCCGGCCCCCTGCTTCCTCATATCGACACTCCTCTCCAGCTTCGAGAACTTCTCGAACACCTCGTCCTTGAACGAGTCGGGGATGCCGGGCCCGGTGTCCTGCAGCGAGAACCGCAACTTGTCGGCGATCACTTTCATCTCAAGCACGACACCGCCATAGTCCGTGAACTTGATGGCGTTCGAGAGGAGGTTCTCGAGCACCCTCAAAAGCGCCTGCGGGTCGATGACCGCTTCCACCGGCCTGTCGGGCAGCTTTGAGGTCAGTCCGATGTTCTTCCGGTCCGCGAGCGGCTCCAGCAACTGAACAGTCTTGGCAGCCAGCTCCGCGGCGTCCACAGTGGTGGGTCTGAGCACGTAATCGCCGGCTTCGATGCGCGTCATGTCGAGGAGGTTGTCGACGAGGTCCACCAGCCGGCCGCTTCCGTTCCGGGCCACCTGGACCAGCGTCTTCTCGTCATCCGAGAGCTTGTCGGAGGCGCTGCGGTCCAGGGTCTGGACGGCGACGTTAACCGCGTTCACCGGGCTGCGAAGCTCGTGCGAAGCCAGTTGGATGAAGTCCGACTTCATGCGGTCGGCTTTGACCAGCTCGTCATTGAGCCGCAGAGCGGAGGCCTCCATCTCCGCGCGGAGCGCTTCCCTCTTGTCGCGGTTGTACCGCCACAGAATCCACTGCAGGGCCACCAGGAGCATGAGCACCATGGCCAGCAGGTCGAAGATCATGCCGAGATGCCGCGTCTGGTTGAAGGAGCCGAGCGCCCGCTCCACTTCCACGTCGGTGCCGAGCATGGCGATAGGTTTTCCGGTGGCGTCAGAGATGTACGCAGACGCACTGATCCAGGTCCCCCAGCGGTCGCGTATCGGACCTTCTATCGTCGTGTCGGGCTTCTGCTTGCCCTGGAAGACGTAAAAGTCCGAGGGCTTGGCCTCGGTGTAGACCTGGCCGGGCGGCGAGTAATCAGGCGATGAAGGGTCCTCGGCATCGACAAGGAACACCATGCTGGCGCCCTCTGGACGCATGAGGTAGACGAACCTGACGTGCATGTCGGAGCGCTTGATCCTCACGAGCTCCATGCGGAGCCTCTGGTACGCCGGAGAGTCCACCTCCGCGGGTGTGCCATTGAGGGCCTCGACGTCCCGGTAGTCGAGCGCCACGGCGGCCGTCGTCGCCTGTACTTTGCGCTGCGAGAAGTAGTCCTGCTTCTGACCGTCCGCGATCTGGAACGTTATCAGCAGGCCGGCCACGGTCACCGCCGTGATAAGCACCGCGGCAACCGCCGCTCTTACAGCTATGCCGTATCTGATGTTCATCGGGGACTCCAGGTTCCGCAACTCCTGTCACCGCACACGTCACTCAACATATTATATCGGCCATCCTCCGGCATGTTTGAATGCTGGAACGCGACCACGCGGATGCCGGTCTCGGCGCGGCCTATATGGAATAGACGAAAACTGGCGTGTTCTTGTTACAGGCCCGGGCTCCTGAACGCGAGGCAGCTCGAGGCTCACCGCCGCTGCCCGCCGCGTGGTCCGATGGGATAGAATCGCGGCGTGGCCACCATAGCTATCATCGAGAACAGCCCCCTGTCGGGCTCATATTTCAGGCGCGCGCTGGACGGCGAACAGGTGAGGCACTTCACGGTCCGGGCCTGGCGCGGCGCGCCGTTGCCCTCGGACTTCGACGCCTGCATCCTCACCGGTGATTTCCATAACGTCACCGACGGGCTCAAGGATTACCACAGGCGCGAGGTCGAATTCGTAGCGGGGCTCGAGGGACGCAAGGCGTTCGCTTCCTGTTTCTCACACCAGTTGATCGCTTTCGCACGTGGCGGGAAAGTCGCCCGCCGCGAGCGGCGGCTGCTCCGCTGGGAGGCCGTGACCGTGGAGGGCCACCACCCGGCCCTCGCTGGAATCACCGGGTTCCAGGGCGTCTGCATGAACGTCGACGAGGTGACGGAAGCACCGTTTGAGGCGGTCAGGCTCGCCTCGAGCCAGGGCTGCCTGAACCAGCTCCTCGCTTACGCGGACAACATCCTGACCTCGCAGTCCCACCCCGAGATGAGCATGAGGCGCGGCGCGGCCGTGGTGAGGCTCACCTCGATGGCGCTCTCGGTGCGGGACCGATCGATGTTCCGCGAGTACAGAGCGTCAGAACCGAGGCCGCTACCCGCCGACAGCGAGGTCATGCAGCGCGTGATTCGCTGGCTGGCTGCCTGACGCACTCCTCACAGAACCGCCAGAGCAACAGGGCCGCGGCAGCCGCCATCACCGCCCCGAAAAGGAACGCGGCAGTGGGCCCGTGAGCTTTGGAGCTCTGCCAGATGACCCCGAAGATGACGCTTGCGAGGAGCTTGAAGACCCCGTCGGTCATGTAGTAGGCGCCGAACGCGGTGCCTTTCATGTCCGGTGGCGCCAGGTCCGCGATGTAGGCGCTCAGGCATCCCTGCGTCAGCCCGTAGAACACCCCGTAGGCCGCGAACAGCAGCCAGATGTAGACGAGCCTGTGCGCGAAGCCGAATCCGAAGTATATGAGGGCGTAGAGCCCGAAGCCGATGACCAGGGTCTTCTTCCTGCCGATGCGGTCCGAGAGCATGCCGCCCGGCGTGGATAGCACGCTGTAGACGATGTTGAAGACCATCCAGAGCAGCGGTATCAGGTACGGCTGCATCCCGAGGTTCTGCGCGCGCAGGAGGAGAAAGGCGTCGCTCGAGTTCCCGAGCGTGAACACCGCGACCACCACGAGGAGCATCTTGTAGTTGCGGTCGAAGCCGGCAAGGCGCAGCCCGGGAAAGGTTGCCTTGGACTCGACCGGTTTCTCCCGCAGCGCGAACACGATCAGGAAGACGGCGACGACGCCGGGGACGAAGGCGGCAAGGAAGACCCAGCGGTACGCGTTGTTCCCCTGCCCTTGCAGCAGCCACATCATGAGGAAAGCGATTCCCGGCCCGATGACGGCGCCGAGCGTGTCCATCGCCCGGTGGAAGCCGTAGGCCTTGCCGCGGATCCCGGGGTCGGTGGTCTCGGAGATGAGCGCGTCGCGGGGGGCGGTGCGTATGCCTTTGCCGACCCTGTCCACGAACCGCACCAGCAGGACCTCCCAGATGGCGTCCGCGGCGGCGAAGAACGGTTTGGTGACGGCGGAGAGGCCGTAGCCCGCGAGGATGAGCGCCTTGCGCTTCTGCAGCCTGTCCGAGAAATAGCCTGAGAACCCTTTCAGGATGCTCGCGGTCCCCTCGGCGACGCCCTCGATGATCCCGAGGAAGACGGCGCCCGCGCCGAGGACGCTGGTGAGGAAGATGGGCAGCAGTGGGTATATCATCTCCGAGGACGCGTCGGTGAACAGGCTGACGAGCCCGAGCACCTTTACGGTCCGGCTCAGGCTCCCCGGCTCGTGCCCGCGCTCCGCGCCTTCACGTTCTTGCGTGGCTGCCCCGCCTTCTTCGTCTGTTCTTCCGGTATCAGTCACGGCCCTGGTTCTCCCTCGGACAGCAGACTAAGCGGCCTTCGGCCGTCGTGCTGAAACGGTAGTCTGAGCCGCCGGCACTGTCAACTTGTTGCAGGTTGGCGCACCCCATTGAATCGCGCACGGAAACGGGGATAGACTAGTACGGAACTTGTTTCAAGTGCGGAGAATTGTCGAAAGGAGCCCGATGGCCTCTATTC
>Ga0209748_1001038_pt1 | contig 13892 bp, 14 predicted proteins | sample BarGraIncu00421A_FD_185490 | JGI IMG/M metagenome (GOLD analysis project Ga0209748, IMG submission 185490) | Arctic peat soil microbial communities from Barrow, Alaska - Barrow Graham LP Incubations 004-21A (SPAdes) (version 2) | ecosystem: Environmental > Terrestrial > Soil > Wetlands > Peat... | reverse complement strand
CGCCGCTCCAGCCCGAAACCCATACCCCAGAAGAAGAACCCCAGCTCTAATCCCTCCGGTCACCCACATTCATGCCGCAAGACCCATAAAACTCGCCACCTTGGCCCCCGCCCCGCCCATGCCGACGCCGACTAAGCGATCGAGGGAGCGCACGGCGAGGGCGGAGGTCCGTCTTCAGAGTGAGGCCCTTGCCCGCCGCGAGTGGATCGAGGCGCAACTGTCCCGATGCCCCGAGTTCACCGCCGATCAGTGGCACCGCTTCTCCCTCGGCGCGGACTGTCCGAGCGTCGCCGCGTGACACGACGAAGCCCCCTCACCTCTCAAGGTGAGGGGGCTTCGTGCGTTGTGGGGGAGTGCGGACTATCCCACCTCGCCGCGCCATACGATCTTGATCTTGGTCGGGTCAAACGCTGCCTCGCCGCGTGCCTTGTTCTGGCTATCGTCGCTGATCCGGTTGTAGTCTCCCCAGATCTCCTCGACTGGACGGACGACGGCGAGTGGCCCACGATGGCGAGGAGTTGACATAGAGCGCACCGTACATCATTTCGGACATCAATGGTCCCAGTTGAAGACGACGTCGGCGCCCAGCTCCTCGGCCTGCGCGCAGGCGCGCCGGATGTCGCTGTACTCCGCGTGCTGGGGTTGCAGCTGCACGCCCACTCTGGCTGGACGAGGGTCGGGCGCGCTCACGGTCGGACTACCTGGCTCTTGCCGACCACGGTGATGCCGGAGTCGGTCACCGTGAAGCCGCGTGCCAGATCCGTCTCGCGGTCGACACCGATGCTCACCCCTGGAGGCACGACGACGTTCTTGTCGATGATGGCTCGGTGGATCGTGGCCTTCTCGCCAACCTGGACGAAGTCGAGCAGGACGCTGTCGGTGACGGTCGCGTAGCTGTGGATGTGCACGCCGGGAGAGAGCACTGAGTGGGTCACCTGGCCACCGCTGATCACGACGCCGGGGGAGACCGCCGAGTCGAGCGCCTCGCCGAGCCGGCCCTCCGACCCGTGGACGAACTTGGCCGGCGGGAAGTTGCCGTGATCGGTGTAGATCGGCCACTCGTAGTTGTAGAGGTTGAACACCGGGTGGACCGAGATGAGATCCATCTGTGCGTCGTAGTAGGAGTCGATGGTGCCGACGTCGCGCCAGTACCCGTGGTCACGATCGGTGGAGCCGGGGATCGGGTTGTCCTTGACGTCGTAGGAGTAGGCCTCGCCCCGGCGTACGAAGTCGGGGACGATGTCGCCGCCCATGTCCCGGTTGCTCCCCGGACGCTCGGAATCGCGGGTGACCGCGTCGATGAGGACATCGGTGTTGAACACGTAGATACCCATCGAGGCGAGGATCTCTCCCGGGGAGTCCGGCAGGCCGGTCGCGTGCTTGGGCTTCTCGAGGAACGCCTCGATCTTGTTGGTGGCTGTGTCGACCTCGATGACACCGAACTGGTCGGCCAGCGCGATCGGTTGGCGGATCGCGGCCACCGTCACGCCGGCACCACTGGCCACGTGCGCCTCGACCATGTGGCTGAAGTCCATCCGGTACACGTGGTCAGCGCCGGCCACCACGACGATGTCGGGCTTCGCGTCATACACGAGGTTCAGGCTCTGGTAGATCGCGTCGGCACTGCCCTGGAACCAGCTCTTGTCGATCCGCTGCTGGGCTGGCACCGGCGTCACGTAGTTGCCGAGTATCGTCGACATCCGCCACGTCGTGCTGATGTGGCGGTCCAGGCTGTGGGACTTGTACTGGGTGAGCACGACGATCTTGAGATAGCCCGAGTTCACCACGTTGCTGAGCGCAAAGTCGATCAACCGGTAGATGCCGCCGAACGGCACCGCGGGCTTGGCCCTGTCGGCCGTCAGCGGCATCAGCCGCTTGCCCTCGCCGCCCGCCAGCACGATTGCCAGAACCTTGGGGGACCCAGTTCGCTTAGCCATGGACTGAGCCTATTGCCGGGACGATCTCGCGACGACCCCCGCCGCTGGACTAGCGTTCGTGAGATGAGAGTCGACATCCTGACCAAGGAGTACCCGCCACAGGTCTACGGTGGCGCCGGCGTCCATGTCGCTGAGCTCGTGCGCGCCCTGCGCGCTCGCGGGGACGTCGATGCCCAGGTCCGCTGTTTCGGCGGATCACGCGATGAGGTCGGTACCACCGGGTATGCCGATCTGCCGCAGCTCTTGTCCGCCAACGCGGCCATCTCGACGTTGGGTGTCGACCTCGCCATGGTCCATGACTGCGTCGGCGCAGACCTGGTCCACTCGCACACCTGGTACGCCAACATGGCCGGACATCTGGCGTCGCTGCTGGCAGGGGTGCCACACGTCGTGTCCGCGCACAGCCTGGAGCCGATGCGTCCGTGGAAGGCCGAGCAGCTCGGCGGTGGCTACGCGGTGTCGTCCTGGGCCGAGCGGACGGCATATGAGGGCGCGGCCGCGGTCATCGCGGTGAGCGCCGGAATGCGGCTGGACGTGCTGAACAGCTATCCCCGGATTGATCCGGCTGCGGTCCACGTCGTTCACAACGGCATCGACTCCCAGCTCTGGCAGCGGGACCCAAGCCCCCAGGCGCTCAACGTGCTGCGCAGGCATGGGGTGGACCCAGGTCGACCCTCCGTTGTATTCGTGGGCCGGATCACCCGCCAGAAGGGGCTGCCCTACCTGTTGCGTGCGGCGGCCGAGCTGCCTCCGGAGGTCCAGCTGATCCTGTGTGCGGGGGCTCCTGACACCCCCGAGCTGCTGGCCGAGGTCGAGGCGCTGATCGCCGAGCTGCGGCGGAGTCGCGAGGGTGTGGTGTGGATCACCGAGATGTTGCCCAGGGCCGAGGTCATCGCATTGTTGAGCGCCGCAACGGTGTTCGCGTGTCCATCGGTGTATGAGCCGCTCGGGATCGTCAACCTTGAGGCGATGGCTTGTGAGCTTGCGGTCGTCGCGACGGCGACCGGCGGGATCCCAGAGGTGGTTGTCGACGGTGAGACGGGCTGGTTGGTGCCCATTGAGCAGGTGGCCGACGGCAGCGGGGCACCGGTGGATCCCGATCGATTCGTCTCCGACCTTGCCAGCGCCCTCAATGAGGCAGTCAGCGACTCGCAACGCGCTCGCCGCTTCGGCCAGGCCGGGCGCCGGCGTGCGGTCGAGAGCTTCTCGTGGTCCTCGATCGGCGACCAGACCATGGCCGTCTACCAGTCGGTTCTTCGCTGACCAGTTATGCGGTGTCCGCAAGGGCGCCCGCCAGAATGTCGCCGAGGCTCTAGTCCATACTGCTTCCATGATTGACCGTCTTGCTGTGATAGGAGCTTCCTCCAGGTGAACGGGGCATGCCCGGGAAGCCCGAGCCAGGCCGGCCACGCGGAAGAGCCGAACAGATGATCGGCAGGACAGGGCGGGTAACCGGACGGGTCGCACCTGGCGCGGTCGGTGAGGTGACCCTGCAGATTCGCGGCGGGTCCGAAGCCTTCTACGCCTACGCCAGTGACCCCGGGGTCACCATCGAAAAGGGGGTCAAGGTCAAAGTCGATGACCACCAACCGCCGCTGATCGTATTCGTCAGCCCGGTTGAACCCGCCCCGCCGGTACCGCAGGACGCGCCGCCCCGGTCGTTGATTCAGGACACCATCCCGGCCCGGTCGCGTACCCAGGACACCCTCCCGCCCCGACCTCCGCATCACAGCTACACCTGACTAGGCTCGCCCGCACGGCAGCACGATGAACACCGGATACCCCCGGGGCCGTCACCACCGCACTCGCCGCACGTCTCAGCGGCTACCCCATGAGGCACGAAAGGAAACACAGACTTCATGCAATACATCGCAGGGGCCGCAGTCGTCGCAGTCATCCTTCTGGTCTTGGCGTTTCGCCTCGTATGGCGCGTGGCCGAACCGAACGAGGCCCTGATCATCTCGGGGCTGGGTGCCAAAGGCGAGAACGAGACCGAGCTGGACAGTCTCGGCTTCAAGATCGTCGTCGGTCGGGGGACCGCGGTCATCCCCGGCTTCCAGACCGTCCGTCGCCTCGGCCTGGACCTGCGCGCCACCGGCCTGGTCGTGAACGCCGTGTCCAACCAGTCCATCCCGCTGACCGTCAAGGGTGTCGTCGCCTACAAGGTCGGTGACGACCTCGCCAGCATCGCCAACGCCGCTCGACGCTTCCTGGACCAGGACGCGACCGTGATGCAGTCCACCATTCACGAGCTGTTCGCCGGTCACCTTCGCGCCATCGTCGGTGGCATGTCCGTCGAGGACATGCTGCACAACCGGGAAGAGCTCACCGCGAACATCCGGGCATCTCTGGCTGAGGACCTTCAGAAGCTGGGTCTGCGGGTCGACAGCCTTCAGATCCAGGAGATTGACGACGAGTCCGGGTACATCCAGAACCTCGCCAAGCCGCAGGCCGCCGCGATCGAGTCAAAGGCCCGGATCGCCGCGGCCCAGCGTGACAAGGAAGCCACCGAGGCTGAGCAGGTCGCCAATGCGGAGAAGGCTGCCGCCGTCCGCGAGGCCAGCATCAAGCAGTCCGAGTACCAGGCGCAGATGGACCAGGCGAAGTCCAAGGCTCAACAGGCGGGCCCTCTGTCTGAAGCGCTGGCCCGTCAGGAAGTCGTCCGGGCCGAGACCGCCGCTGCCGAGCTCGACGCCCAACGCCAGGAGAAGCTTCTCGAGTCGTCGGTGCGCAAACCGGCCGACGCGAAGGCTTACGAGCAGGTCACCCTCGCCGAAGCCAACCGGGCCGCACTCGTTGCGCTGGCCCAGGCTCAGGCCGAGGAGGTTCGTCTTGCCGGTGCGGCCCAGGCGAACGCCACCCAGCTCAACGGCGCCGCCCAGGCATCCGCGATCCGGGAGAAGGGCCTGGCAGAGGCTGCCGGGATCGAGGCTCGTGCCAAGGCGCTGTCCACCAACCAGGACGCCGTCATCGCGCAGCAGTTCGCGGAGAACTACCCGGCCATCGTTGCCGCCGCCGCGAGCTCACTGAGCAACATCGACAACCTGGTCGTCCTCAACGGCGCTGAGGGCATGGAAGACATGCTCGCCAAGGCCATGACCATGGGTGGGGCCGGTCTGGGCCTCGCGCAGAAGCTGATGACAACCATCAGGACCGACAAGCCGGTCAATGACGGCAAGCGGGCCGGGTTGCCGGTCGGCGACTTGGGCGGCATTCCGGCACACGTCGCGCCTACCAACGGCAAGGTCGACCCAGCCACGGTGTGACCCTTCCGATCGCCTGACACGCCGCTCCCGGTTGTTACGGGAGCGGCGGGTTGCCTGCTCAGGATCTTGCGGCAGCAGGGTGTCAGTGCCGCGACCTCAGGAGTCCCGGTGGCTGGTGCGCAGACCGGCGAGTGACAGAGCAGCGACGGTCGCAGCGGCTGCCATGGCCTTGTCAGCGCTGGCGTCGAGGCGGGTCAGCAGCATGCGGCGTCGCTCGGCGATCGTGCCTGTCAGGACCTGCGACTGAGCCTGGTCGCTCAGGCCGAGCTCGGTGGCAACGCCCACCGTTGCGGCCATCGTGATGATCTTGGTGGCTCGCGATGGCAGTCCGTCAGGCAGACCCCACTGCCTGATATCGAGCTCGTCGGCCATGGAACGAAACGGGCTGTCGGCCCACGGCTTGGCATCGAGGTCCTCGATTGCGCCGGTCTGTTCCATCAGCTCCTGCCGAAACCCCTGGTCTATCTCGCGCAGGGACAACGCATCCAGCATGTGCACCGGGACCGGGTCGCAGTCGTAAGCCGACCAGATCACCTGGGTGCCCTGGTCGTCAGCCGGGCCGAAGTGTTCGATGGTGGGCACCAGGGCCGCACCGATGCCAGGCACAAAGACACACTCGCCCGCCTCGGTGGCTGCCGCGATGAGCTCGACGGAACCACGCGGCATACCGGAGAGGTTGCCGGGGCGGGGAAGGGCTACGAGCACCGCCCGCTCGCCCAGTTCCCGCCACAGGGTCAGGCGGTCGATGTCGCCGGTGACGTGGTCGAGATCGGGGTGCGCCCGGTCCACGGCCTCGTGCACCGTCAGCCGCCCTGCGTACGCGGCCGTCGCCCATAATGCGAGCCGGACGCACACGGGGAGAACGGACATCAACTCATCGTAGGTGCCGTGACCGACGATGGTGGGGGCGTGGCCTAGGGTCAGGCATCATGAGCGACGTCCTCGAATTCGCCGGTGTGAGTGTCGTCCGTCAAGGCAACACGCTGCTGGACGACATCACCTGGGAGGTCGAGGAGGGCCAGCGCTGGGTCATCCTCGGACCGAACGGGGCCGGCAAGACCACCCTGCTGCAGCTGGCGGCCGGTCGGATTCACCCCACGACAGGCGTCGCAGGGATCCTCGGTGAGGTCCTGGGTGCGGTCGACGTGTTTGAGCTCCGTCCCCGAATCGGTTTGTCGAGCGCGGCCATGGCCGAGAGGCTGCCGGCCGACGAGCTGGTCAGGGATGTCGTCGTGACCGCTTCCTACGGGATCGTGGGGCGTTGGCGCGAGACCTATGAGGCGCTCGACCATGCCCGGGCCGCAGACCTGCTCGAAGCCCTTGGCGCGGCCCACCTCAGCGAACGGACCTTCGGAACGTTGAGCGAGGGGGAGCGCAAGCGGGTGCAGATTGCCCGGGCGCTGATGACCGACCCCGAGCTGATGCTGCTGGATGAGCCGGCCGCCGGCCTCGATCTGGGTGGCCGGGAGGACCTGGTGGCGAGACTCGGTGCTCTGGCCGCGGACATCGAAGCGCCCGCTCTGGTCCTGGTGACCCATCACGTGGAGGAGATACCCCCTTCGTTCACCGACGTCTTGTTGATGCGCGAGGGTCGCATCGTTGCCGCCGGACCGGTCGAGATTGTGCTGACCGCGGCAAACCTGTCCGAGACCTTCGGGCTTGCGTTGGTGGTGGAGCGCCACGATGATCGGTGGTCCGCGCGAGCGGCACCCAAGAGCAGTACTGTATGGGTTCACTGAGCACGGGAGGGGAGCCGCATGTCCTGGTTCAGCGATAACGGTTGGCTGGCGTGGCTGGGACTGGCCCTTGTCCTGGGGGCGGTCGAGGCGGCCAGTGTCGACTTCGTCTTCTCGATGTTGGCCGGCGGCGCGCTCGCCGGGGCTATCGCGGCCGCGCTCGGCGCGTCGCCCGCTGTGCAGGTGATCACGGCCTGCGTGGTGGCCGCCGCACTGCTGGCCATGGTGAGGCCCATAGCCAAGCGTTATTTCTCCGTGCCGGAAGGCCATGGTGGCATCGGCACAAGGGCCCAGGTCGGTCGCTCGGCGCTGGTTCTGGAGACTGTCACTGAGCACGACGGACGAGTCAAGCTCGGCGGTGAGACCTGGTCGGCACGCACGCACCCGGGCGCCGCACCGTGTCTGCCCGGACAAGAGGTCCGGGTAGTTTCCATCCAGGGGGCCACCGCGATCGTGAGCAACGTCGCCGATGGTCAGGAGTCGGAGTAGTACGTGTCAACTGGAAACGCAGCTCTGTTAGTCCTGTTGCTTCTCGTGGTGTTCGCGGTCATCGTCATCATGCGGACGGTGAAGATCGTGCCGCAGCAGGTGTCGTTGATCATCGAGCGGCTCGGCAAGTTCTCACGAACCCTCGAGGGAGGCCTTCACTTCCTCGTCCCTTTCGTCGACAAGGTGCGGGCCAGCGTCGACCTGCGTGAACAGGTCGTGTCGTTCAACCCGCAGCCCGTGATCACCTCGGACAACCTCGTGGTGAACATCGACACCGTCATCTACTACTCGGTCATCGACTCGAAGTCGGCGGTTTACGAGATTGCCAACTTCATCCAGGGTATTGAGCAGCTGACCGTCACCACGTTGCGTAACGTCATCGGCTCCCTGGACCTCGAGCAGACCCTGACCAGCCGCGATCAGATCAACGCCCAGCTGCGAGGCGTTCTCGACGAGGCCACCGGCAAGTGGGGAATCCGCGTCAACCGGGTCGAGCTCAAGGCCATCGACCCCCCGCGCTCGGTGCAGGACTCGATGGAGAAGCAGATGCGCGCCGAGCGTGAGCGCCGTGCGACCATCCTCACTGCCGAGGGCATCAAGCAGTCGGCGATCCTGACCGCCGAGGGTGACAAGCAGAGCCAGATTCTTCGCGCGGAGGGTTCCGCCCAGGCCCGCATCCTGGAGGCCCAGGGTCAGTCCCGCGCGATCACCCAGGTGTTCGAGGCCATTCACCGCGGGAAGCCGGACCAGAAGCTGCTCGCCTACCAGTACCTTCAGATACTCCCTCAGCTCGCCCGTGGAGACGCCAACAAGCTGTGGATCATTCCCAGCGAGCTCACTGAGGCACTGAAGGGAATCGGCACCGCGTTGGGTGGCAAGGACGTCGAGGATCCGGGCGACAAGTGGGTCGATACCGGCGAAGTACTGCCCACTGCCTTTGATGACACCGTCCTGGAAGACCCTGTCCAGGCCCTGGCGGAGGCTCGCGGTCAGGCGGCCGGCGCAACTGCCGAGGCCGAGAGCCACGCGACCGCAAGCGAGCGTCGGTCCCGGCCATACGGTCGCCCGGCAGCGGACTCCCTCGAGGACCAGGCAACCAACCTGCACGACTCGGAGCTTGACGAAGAACAGGGGCCTCCGGACAAGAGCCGCTAGGACCCAATCACTGAGGCACCCGGTCGCTCTCGCTAGGGTTGCCGGGTGCCCTGGTATGAAGTCATTGCGCTGCTGGCGGCGGGAATGGCTGCCGGGACCATCAACACCATGGTCGGCGCCGGCACACTGATCACCTTCCCCACGTTGCTGTTCTTCGGGTATCCGCCGGTGGTCGCCAACGTCTCCAACACCGTTGGCCTTGTCGCCGGCGGCATCACCGGTATTCACGGTTATCGGCGGGAGCTGGCCGGCCAGGGCGGCGTCCTGCGGCGGTTGATGCCGGTGTCGCTGCTCGGCGCGGTCACCGGGGCCGTCCTTCTGCTCTGGCTCCCCGCGTCCGCCTTCGATGCCATCGTGCCGATCCTGATCGCGGCGTCGCTGTTGCTGGTGCTACTCGGGCCGCGGTTGCAGGCGTGGGCGGTCGCTCGCCATCCGGATCGTGACACCGGTGGGCGGCGCCTGCTGCTGATCGCGGGCGTCTTCGTCACGGGGGTCTATGGCGGCTACTTCGGGGCAGCCCAGGGTGTCCTGATGGTGGGCATCATGAGTGCGCTGATGACGATCAGCCTGCAGCGCATCAACGGACTGAAGAACGTGCTGAGCACGGTGGTCAACGTCGTGGCGGCCGTCACCTTCATTCTCGTGGCCCCGGATCGGATCGACTGGGCTGCTGCGGCCCTGATCGCGGTGGGTGCACTCGCCGGGGGGTACGTCGGAGCACGGTTCGGGCGACGACTGTCCCCAAAGGCGCTTCGCGGGTTGATTGTTGTGGTCGGCATCTTGGCAATTGCCAAGATGGTTCTCTGACCATGGCCTACACAGAATGGTGATCTGACTTGCCGATCGAGATAACCGACCCGACCGATGAACGCGTTCGCGACTACTTCACGCTGACCGACGTTGCGTTGCGCACGAAGGTTGAGCCGGAGCGCGGACTCTATCTGGCGGAGAGTGAGAAGGTCGTCCGGCGGGCTTTGGGCGCCGGGCACCGACCGCGCTCCTTCCTGATGGGGCAACGCTGGCTCGCCGACCTGTCAGACCTGGTCGGGCAGGCCGAGTCGCAGGGGGTGCCGGTGTACGTCGCCCAGCCCGGGGTCATCGAGGCGATGACCGGGTTCCACCTCCATCGGGGGGTGCTCGCCTCGATGCACCGGCCTCAGCTGGTTGCCCCGGCAGTGTTGCTGCAGAACGCCTCCCGGGTCGTCATCCTCGAGGACATCGTCGATCACACCAACGTGGGGGCCGTCTTCCGTTCGGCGGCGGCGCTAGGTGTCGACGCCGTCCTGATTACTCCGCGATGTGCCGACCCGCTCTACCGACGTGCGGTGCGGGTCTCCATGGGCACCGTCTTCCAGGTGCCCTGGACGCGTATAGAGCACTGGCCGGCAGGCGTGCAGGTTCTTCGGGACAACGGGTTCACCGTTGCGGCCTTCGCCCTGGGCGATGGAGCGATCAGCCTGGACGACCTCGCGGCCGACCAGCCCGACCGGCTCGCGATGATCTTCGGAACCGAGGGGGACGGGCTCTCACGACTGGCCATCAAGGGCGCCGACCTGATCGTGAAGATCCCGATGGCCGGGGGAGTGGACTCCTTGAACATGGCTGCGGCCAGTGCCGTGGCCATCTGGGCTCTGCGCCCACCTCCCCATCCGTCGGCCGCGACTTAGAACGGCTTCCAGAACCTGCTTTCAGACGGTGTAGGTGGCTGAGATCACGCCTCGGGCCAGGGTGTGCATGCCCATCGTGAATGCGGTCACAGCAGCGCTGGCCGTGTCGTCGAGGCCCAGGTCATCGGTGTCGAGTGCGTGCACCGCAAACATGTAGCGGTGGTCGTGGTCACCGGCCGGCGGCGCGGCACCGTCATACTTCTTGTCGCCGAAGTCGTTGGCCGTGTGGAAGGCACCCGAGGGGGCTTTGTCAGCCGTGCCGGCCCCGGCGTCCAGGCTGGTGACGTCAGCAGGGATGCCCACCAGCAGCCAGTGCCAGAAGCCCGAAGGGGTGGGCGCGTCCGGGTCGAAGCAGGTCACCGCGAAACCCCTGGTGCCTCCGGGCGCACCCGACCAGGACAGCTGGGGCGAGACATTGCCCCCGGTCAGCCCCCAGCCGTCGAAGACCTGTGCCTCGGGCAGGCGGCTGTTGTGCTGGATGGACGTGCTCGACACGGTCATTGCTGGCACTGCGGGCAGCAGGGAGTAGGGATCAGGGGCCACGGGGCGGTCAAGGTTCATGCACTGGAGACTAGCCATATGGCCCGAGTTTGGCAGTGGCTACGGGACCCGGGTTTGGTCAGCCCACGAGCCGGGTAAGGAGCCTCTGGAGCTCAGCCGCAGGGTCGCTTGTCAGGCCTCCGTGGACCGGGCCCGGCTGGACGACCGTGCTCCGGGGTGCGACGATCCAGCCGAATCGCTGGCCCAGCGTGTCCAGCGTGGGGCGGCCCGGGGCCTGCTCGCCGCGGCAGATAGCGCAAAGGGTCTCCAGCGCAGCCTTGACCGACGCCAGATCCAGGTGAGGAGAGAAGGCCCGCAGCCGGGCCGGGTCGAGGGTGAAGGCGCATTCGAGGAAGTCGGCGCCCTGGCTGTGGATGACGACACCGACGTTGATGAACTCGTCGCGGTCGACCCTGGGCACGCAGCGCAGCGCGACATACTCGTAGCTCAGCAAAGGTGAGGTCATGCGGGATCCTTCCCGGGCAGCCAGGCGGACGGATTATCAAGGCGCGCAAGCAGACTCAGCCGGTATGCAGTCCGGACTGACTCGGGGTCGGGCATGGCGTCTGTGGACTCCAGCCACTCGTCGGGGACCTGACCCAGCACGTCGTCGATGAGCCCAACCGTGACGATCGCGGCCAGTTCGTCGTGCAGCGACGCGAGGTCATCTGCGACATGGAGCAGCACGTGTCTGCTGGCGTAGAACCCCTGGCTGGCGAACCTGTCCGGGTCCGGCCCACGACTCGGCCAGGAGTGATGGAAGTACAGGGCGGCCCCGTGGTCGATGGCCCAGGTCCGGCCGTGCCACACCAGCAGGTTCGGGTTGGCCCAGGTGCGGTCGATGTTGGCTGTGAACGCGTCCAGCCACAGGATCATCGCGGCCTCCCGGGGCACAGGTGGCGTTGAGCCGTCGTATCCGAAAGAACCCGGCAGGAAGTCCACCCCGAGGTTGAGACCGATACTGGCAGTCAGCAGGTCCTGAACCTCTTCGTCCGCCTCGTACTTGGCAATCCGGGCATCCAGGGTCACCGCACGCATCTCAGGGACGCGCAGGCCGATAGCCCGGCCGATCTCGCGGACGATGACCTCAGCCACCAGCACCTTGAGCCCCTGACCGGCACCCCGCAGCTTCAGGACATAGGTGCCGTCGTCGTCGGCTTCGACGATGCCAGGCAGGGAACCGCCCTCGCGAAGGGGCGTGACATAACGGATCGCCTGGATTTGTTCGAGCACTCGCGAAACCTAGTGCTGCGCACCGCTGGCCAGACAGAGGCGACGCCCCGATAGCCGGACGTTCGCGATCCCTTACGGTTGAGCAATGGAGCCCGTCTACACCCCTGTCATCTGGATCGCCCGAGGGCTGTTCGCAGCAGAGGGCCTGAAGTTCACCATTACGGGCGCCGAGAACATCCCGACCTCCGGTGGTGCGGTCCTGGTGAGCAACCACCTGAGCTACATGGACTTCGCGTATGCCGGTCTGGCAGCGCTCCCCAGCAAACGCGTGGTGCGCTTCATGGCCAAGGACGATGTGTTCCGCCACAAGATCAGCGGTCCGCTGATGCGTGGCATGCACCACATACCGGTGGACCGAACCGCAGGCGCCGCCTCGTTCCGTGAGGCGGTCAATGCGCTCAAGGCAGGGGAGATCGTCGGGGTGTTTCCCGAGGCAACAATCTCCCGTTCGTTCGAGCTCAAGTCGTTCAAGAGCGGCGCGGTCCGGATGGCTCAGGCGGCCGCGGTGCCGGTGCTGCCGATGATCGTCTGGGGCTCTCAGAGGGTGTGGACCAAGGGTTACCCCAAGCGGCTTGGCCGCACCAACGTCCCGATCACGCTCAGCGTCGGCGAGCCGATCATGGCCCGGCGCGAGGACAACGCCGATGACATCAACCTGTTGCTGCGGGCCCGGATGAACGAGCTGCTGCACGCCGCACAGGAGGCTTACCCACCTGTGCCGGCCACCGAGCTGATGTACCTGCCGGCCCGCTTGGGCGGTTCGGCGCCGACGCTCGAACAGGCAACCGCCCTGGACGAAGAAGAGGCCGCACGCCGTGCAGCGCGGCGCGGATCGGCGGACTGAGGTTCTGTGCTCATCTCGCTCCTGCGCGCCCATCTGCATCCCTACAAACAGCCGATCGCTCTCATCGTGCTGTTCCAGCTCGTCTCGACGATCGCGAGTCTGTATCTGCCCGGCCTGAACGCACAGATCATCGACCAGGGAGTCGTCACCGGGGACACGGCATACATCGTCCGCACCGGTGGCGTGATGCTGGCCGTGACCGTGCTGCAGATCCTGTGCTCCGTGGCCGCGGTCTATTTCGGTGCGAAGACGGCGATGGCGCTGGGCCGGGACCTGCGTGAGTCGGTCTTCGTCACAGTCGAGTCCTTTGCGGGCCAGGAGGTCGGCCGGTTCGGCGCGCCATCTCTGATCACCAGATCCACCAACGACATCCAGCAGGTCCAGATGATGGTGCTGCTGACCTTCACGATGATGATCGCCGCTCCGATCATGTGCTTCGGCGGCATCATCATGGCCCTGCGACAGGATGTGGCCCTGTCGTCAATGCTCCTGGTGATCGTGCCGGTCCTGCTCGTGTGCGTCATCCTGATCATCTCGCGGATGCGGCCGCTGTTCAGGTCGATGCAGAAGAAGATCGACCTGATCAACCGGATCCTGCGCGAGCAGATCGGTGGCGTTCGCGTCATCCGGGCCTTCGTCAAGGACACCCATGAACGGCGCCGGTTCGACGGTGCCAGCACCGACCTGATGGACGTGTCTGTTCGGGTGGGCCGGCTGATGGCGCTGATGTTCCCCGCCGTGATGCTGGTCATGAATGTCTCCAGCGTCGCCGTGATGTGGGTGGGTGGTCATCGAATTGCCAGCGGCCAGATGCAGATCGGCACGTTGACAGCCTTCCTGAGCTATCTCATGCAGATCCTGATGTCCGTGATGATGGCGACCTTCATGTTCGTGATGTTGCCTCGCGCGGAAGTCAGCGCCGAACGGATCAGCGAGGTGCTCGACACTGTCCCGAGCGTGCGGGCACCCGAGGTACCCCTGGTGCGTGCTCGTCGCGGCGGTCTGGTCGAGCTGCGTGAGGCGTG
>Ga0209748_1001036_pt1 | contig 13902 bp, 15 predicted proteins | sample BarGraIncu00421A_FD_185490 | JGI IMG/M metagenome (GOLD analysis project Ga0209748, IMG submission 185490) | Arctic peat soil microbial communities from Barrow, Alaska - Barrow Graham LP Incubations 004-21A (SPAdes) (version 2) | ecosystem: Environmental > Terrestrial > Soil > Wetlands > Peat... | reverse complement strand
CTGGGCGTGCTTCGACTCGGACTCCACCTCGGAGGTGTGGTCGGCCTCAGCCGGGTAGAGGAACTTGAACGGGAGTTGTGAGGCGATCGGCGCCATGATGCGCACCGCGCGGATCAGGGCGGGCTTGGTGTGGATCATGATCGGGATGTCGAGGGCGTAGAGAAGGTCCCCGTAGGTCATCTCGCAGCCGGCGTCCGCGAAGGCCATCGCCATGCCCCACCGGTCCACCGCGCTCGTCACCAGCACGCGCTTCCCGGCGACCGCGAGACCGAGGTCCTCCCGCATGAACCGCACGACGTCGCCCTCGACAGCGCCCTTGAGGCCGCTCCCGTCGAGCAGCGGGGTGGTCGTCACCGCATCGCGGAACTGCTTCGCGTCGCGGAACCAGTAGGTGCGGTCGGCTGCGTTGAGGAACAGGTCGATGCCGCCCATGCCGAACGCGTCGACCTTCCCGTCGTATTCGCGCAGCCGGCGCGCGGCGTCGGCCATGTCGCCGTCGGTGCCCTCGCGCCAGATGTGGAACTGCTCGCCGAAGAGCTCGACGTCGACCGTGTGGTCACGCTTGGACGAGCCGATCGAGATCGAGACGACCTTCTTCATCGGATCGAGCGCTCCTTCGCGGGTGCCGGCGCGGTGACCGCGTCGAGCAGGTCGGTCAGTTCGTCGAGGTCGACGGTCACGTCGTGACGCAGAGGCGACGGCCCGAGCGTGCGGGCGATGACCTCGCGACCCAGGATCTTCTCGATGGCGCCGGTGCGCTTGGTCGAGGCGAGGATGATGACCACGTCGAAGTCCTTGAGGTCCGCGAGCGTGTCGAGCACGAGGTTGAACATCTGGTCGGCGCGGCCGGCTTCGAAGCCTTCGCGTTCGGCCTGCGAGACCACCATCGCCAACTCGACGCCGTGCCGGTCGCACACGTCCTTGACTTCGTCGACGTTCGCCACCGGGAACGCGATGAGCGCGACGCGCTTGCCCCGCCGCACCTCGCCGAGCCCCTCGAGCCAGGAGACGAAGGGACGGTCCACCCCGTGGGCGAGCGCCGCCTCCTGCTGCGTGGCGCCGCCCTCGCGGTCGGCCAGGATCGCCTCCACCTGGTCGATGATCTTGTCCCTGCCGACGACCTTGTCGCCGATGCGGTAGAAACGCATGGAAGCCCTCGCTGTCCGCGATCGATGTGCACAGGACTGTGCACATCGCGCAGTATAGCGTCGCGCGCGACGCGGCCGCGAGGGGTATCGTCTTGAGGCGAAGGCGTGACCGGGGAGGATGCGCGGTGGAACCCAAGGGAACAGCGGCGGCGCGCTCGTTGCAGGCCGCGGTGGAATCGATCGTCGCGCCCGTCTACCTCGTGGGCGGCTCGGTGCGTGACCTGCTCATGGGGCGCCCGTGCGAGGACTATGACTTCGCGACGTCGCGCACCCCGGACGAGGTCGAGGCCGCCGTGCGTGCCTCGGGCCGACGCCCCTATCTCGTGGGAAAGCGCTTCGGCACCGTGGCGTTCAAGATCGAGCGCCACACGGTGGAGGTCACCACCTTCCGGGCCGAGTCGTACACGGAGGGCTCGCGCAGGCCCGACGTCCGCTTCCTCGACGACCTGCGCGAGGACCTGGCCCGACGGGACTTCACCGTCAACGCGATCGCGCTGCACGGCGACGAGGTGATCGACCCGTTCGGAGGGCGCGCCGACATCGATGCGCGGCTCGTGCGCGCGGTAGGCGACGCCTCCGAGCGCTTCGCGGAGGACCCGCTGCGGCTGCTGCGCGCTGCGCGCTTCGCGGCCCAACTGGGATTCGCGGTCGAACCGATGACCCGCGACGCGATGCGCGACAATGCCGCCCGCATCCTGAGCGTGGCGAGCGAGCGGCGAGCGAGCGAACTCGACAAGCTGCTCGTCGGGCCCGCGGCCGCGGCCGGGATGCGACTGCTTTGCGACACGGGACTGCTGCGCTACCTGCTGCCCGAGCTGCAGCCGCTTTCGGAGGGCGCGGCCTGGGGTCCGACGCTGGCCGCGGTCCAGGCGGCGCGCGCCGAACCGGCGGCGCGCTGGGCGGCGCTGCTGAGCGATGTCTCCGCGCCGTTCCTCGCCGAGCCGGTCTCGCCCGGGGTGCGGGCGTCGCTGAGCTCGGAGATCGCCGATCGCATCGGCCTCGGCCTGCGCTGGTCGACCGCGCGACGCGCGGCCGTGCGGGAAGCGGTCCGGCGGGCCGGAGCGTAGGTCAGGCCCCGGCTACTTCAGCGAGCTCCAGCGACACGCGGCGCTCATCGGGACGCGAGCAGCACGGCGTTCAGAGCGAGCAGCACGATCAACCCGACGTACGACACCGCTTGCACGGGCGTGGCGCTGAAGCCCTCGTCGATCCCGTTGCGTACGATCCACAACACGAAGACCACGTCGCCCGCTATGGCGGCGTATCGAAGCCAGCGGCGGACCGTGCCGGTCACCGGTTGAGTTCCCACACGATCCGAAGGCCCTTGAGCGTCAGATCCGTGTCGACCTCGGTGATCGTCTCGCACAGCGCGCCCATGCGCTCCGCGAGACCCCCGGTCGCGATCACGGGCGTCTCGCAGCCGAGCTCCGCCCACGTGCGGCGCACGAGCCCATCGACCATCGCGGCCTGTCCGAGCAGCAGTCCCGCCTGGATGCTCTGCCGTGTGTTGCGGCCGATGACCGTGCCCGGGTCCTCCAGGTCGACCTTACTCAGACGCGCCGCCTTGGTGAACAGCGCCTCGGCGCTCGTCTCCACCCCCGGGGCGATCGCCCCGCCCAGGTACGCGCCGGTCGCGTCGATGACGTCGATGGTGGTCGCGGTCCCGAAATCCACGATGAGCAAGGGCCCCGCATGGGTCGCAAGCGCAGCGACGCCGTTGACGATGCGGTCGGCACCGACCTCATGCGGGTTGTCCGTGCGGATCGCGAGCCCGGTCTTCAGCCCCGGACCGATGACCATCGGATCGCGGCCGGTCGCCTTGCGCGACGCCTCGCTCCAGGCATCGGTGAGCTTCGGCACCACGGAGGCGATGACCGCGCGCTCGACGACACTCCACGCATGGCCCGGGACGCCGAGAAGCGCGTCGACCTTGATCATCAGCTCATCGGCCGTGAGGGATGCGTTCGTGGACACCCGCCAGTGCCCGACCAGTCGCTCCGCATCGAACAGGCCGATCACGGTCTGGGTGTTGCCCACGTCCACTGCGAGGATCATCGCTCTCCCCCTCTGTCATCACACCGTCGCACGACCGTGGGGCCTGCGGCACGGAAATGCTCTCACGCCGATGCTATCATCGCCAGGGAAGCGCAGGTCGGACAAGGGGGACGTCGATGTTGCATACGCCACGGCTGCTCGTGGTCGATGACGAGGACGCGATCCTCGAGTTCGTCTCGTTCAACCTCCGCAAGGAGGGCTACGACGTCACCACCGCGCGCGACGGCGACGAGGCCCTCGCGCTGGCCGCGGTCAACACCTTCGACCTCGTCGTCCTCGACATCATGCTGCCGGGGACCGACGGTTTCGAGGTATGCCGGCGCCTGCGCGCCAAGGGCGACATCCCCGTGCTGTTCCTCTCGGCGCGCGACACCGAGCTCGACAAGGTCGTGGGCCTCGAGATCGGCGGCGACGACTACCTCGCCAAGCCCTTCGGCATCCGGGAGCTGCAGGCGCGCGTGAAGGCGCTGCTGCGCCGTTCGACTTCGGCCAGGCGCTCCTCCGGCGCCGAGGGCGAGATCGGCGAGGTCTTCGAGGCCGCCGGCATCCGCCTCGACGAGGACTCGCACGATGTCACCTCCGACGGCAAGCCGATCGACCTGACCCCCCGCGAGTTCGAGTTGCTCGCCTGCCTGATGCGACACAACGGGAAGGTCCTCTCCCGCGATCAGCTGCTGCGCCAGGCGTGGGGCTGGGAGATCGTCGTCGAGACGAAGACCGTCGACACGCACATCAAACGGCTGCGCGACAAGCTCGAGGCCGCCGGTCTGGACCCCGAGATCGTCGAGACGGTCCGCGGGTACGGCTACCGCATCAACGGATAGCTGAGGCGAGGCGGGCGTGCGCGGATCCATCCGGACGCGGCTGCTGGCGTCTTTCCTGTTGGTCGCGGTCGCGGCGGCCGCGGGCCTCTCCGTCTACTTCCTGGGCCAGATCGAGGCCTTCGGCATGCGCCGGCTGGAGGAGCGGCTCACGTCCGAGGCGGGCGTCGCCGCCGCAGCCCTGGGCGCCGCCCTCGACGCCAACTCCGCGACGACGCTCTCGGGCAGCACCGGCGGACACGTCTCCGCCGCCCTCGCCGAAGTGACCGCCCACTCGACCAGCCGCATCCTCGTGATCGACTCAGGCGGCACCGTGCTCGCGGACAGCGAGAGGACCGCGCTCGGCGACAACTACCGTGCTCGCCCCGTCGTGGCACGCGCGCTCAAGGGCGAGACCGGCACAGCCCAGGGAGCGGCGGCGAACGGGCGTCTTGCGCTCACGGTGACGGCGCCGGTCCGCGCGGGCGGGAGAGTCGTCGGCGCCACCTTCGTGACCGCCTCGACCTTCTCGATCGCCACGCTGCTCGCCGACTACCGCGACCAGCTCCTGGTCGGCTTGGTCGTGTTCCTCGTGGCCGCGCTGCTGCTCACCGAGGTGCTCAGCCGCTGGCTCACGAGTCCGTTGCGCGAGCTGCAGGCAGGCGCCGCCTCGCTCGCCACCGACCCCTCGGTGCGCGTGAAGCCCGCCGGGCCGCGCGAGACCCGGGAGCTGGCCGCGGCGTTCAACGAGTTGGCCGAGGAGATCGAGACGTCATCGGTGGAGCTGCACGAAGAGGAGCGGCGCAAGTCGCGCTTCATCTCGGACGTCAGCCACGAGCTCCGCTCCCCTCTCACCGGGATCCGCCTGGCGGCCGAGACACTGCTCGACGGCGGTGTGGGTCCCGAGGACCACGACCGGTTCCTCGCCACGATCATCCGGGAGTCCGACCGCCTCGCCGGGCTGGCGAACGACCTGCTCGAACTGCAGCGCATCGAAGGCGCTACCGGCGAGCTTCCGATCGGTCGCGTCGACCTCACGCAGACCGCGCGCCTGGCGGTCGAGGCCAACGAGCCCGTGGCGATGGAACGCGGCGTGACCGTGACGGTCAGCGGGACCTCGCCCGTCGTGCTGGGCGCGCACGACCGGCTCCAGCAGGTCGTCGGGAACCTCGTGGACAACGCCACCCGCCACACGCCGGCCGGCCGTTCGGTGTACGTCGAACTCTCCGAGGAGGAGGGCCAGGCGGTGCTGCGCGTGCTCGACGAGGGCCCGGGCATCCCGGAGCGCGACATCGCGAACCTGTTCGAGCGCTTCTACCGCGCGCAGTACTCGCGCGACCGCGCAACGGGCGGCACCGGACTCGGACTCTCGATCGTGCGGGCGATCGTGACCTCGCACCAGGGAACGATCGAGGCGGCCAACCGCCCCGAGGGCGGCGCCGTGTTCACCGTCCGCCTGCCGAAGCTCGGCGCGTAGACCTCCGGTCTAGGCGCCGGCGGCCCGCCGGACCGCGGGCGCGAGCAGCACCGCGGCAGCAGCCTTGAGCCCGTCGGGGATCAGGAACGGTGCAACGCCCACGCCGAGCGCCGCGAGCGGGCCCATGCCCGACACGAGCACGAGCTGCCCCCACCCGACGGCGTAGACGATCGACACGACCGCCGCCGCGGCAACCGAGTCCGCGACCGGCACGGACGTCCCGGCGCGGGAGACCGCTGTGCGCACCCACGCGCCCGCGGGCGCTGCCAGGAGGAATCCCAGGAGGTAGCCGCCCGTGGGGCCGGCGAGCACCGAGAGGCCCCCTCGCAGCCCCGAGAACACCGGGAGGCCGGTCGCGCCCACGAGCAGGTAGACCGCGATCGCGAACGCGGCCCAGCCGCGAGGCAACACCAGAGCGATCAGCACGACCACGAGTACCTGCATGGTGGCCGGCACGGTGCCGAACGGGATCGCGATCGTGGCGGACACGGCGAGCAGCGCCGCGAACAGGGCGGTCGTGGTCACACGTCGGGCGGATGCGACTTGCGGGTCTGCGACCGGGCACATGGTTGATCCTTGGCAGAGGCTGGACAGGGGGCCGTAAACCGTACTGACGGGCCGGTTCACGGTACCCGACGACGGACGGATGCGTCAACGCGCACGGCACCGGGTGCCCGCCCGGTCGCCGATCACTCCTCGCGCAGGGTCACGTCCCCTGCGACCACCGGCACCGTGCCCGACGTGGTCGCGACCAGCAGGCGACCCAGCGCGTCGATGCCCGCAACGTCGCCCTGCGCGATCACCCTGCCCGCGGCGTCACTGACGCGCACCGGCTTGCCCGCGAGGTACGAACGCCGCTCGTACTCCCCTGCGAAGGGCGCGAACCCTTCGGCCTGCCAACCGCGGTAGGAGTCGGCGATACCGTCGATGAGCGCTGCCGCCACCTCGGCGAGCGGCACCCTACGGCCGAAGAGCTCGTCCACACTCGCCGAACGGACCCTGTCCGGCGCGCTGCGGACGTTGACGCCGACACCGGCAACGATCCAGGTGATGAGCCAACCCTCGCTCAACCCCTCGAGCAGGACCCCTGCGACCTTGCGGCCGTCGGTGCACAGCAGGTCGTTGGGCCACTTCAGCTGGGTATGGATCCCGAGGGCGTCGAGCCCGTGCGCCACGCCGAGGCCCACCACGAGGGGTAGCACGATCGCTTCGGGCGTCTCGACCGCCGGGCGCAGGACGACCGATGCGTACACTCCGCCGAGGGGCGATGCCCACTCGCGCCCCAACCGCCCACGCCCCCTGGTCTGCTCGGCCGCGAGCACGACGGTGCCCTCGGGGGCGCCATCGAGCGCGAGCGCCCGCGCGTCGTCGTTGGTCGAACCGGTGACGCGACCGCCTTCGAGGCGCGCGGCGAAGTCGGTGCGCAGCAGCGGCCGGACCTCGAACGGGAGCGGGGCATCGGGCGAGGAGACGAGGCTGTAGCCCTCGCCCACGCGGGCGTCGACCTCGTACCCGAGTTCGCGCAACGCTTCGATGTGCTTGCGGACGGCGACGCGGCTCACGCCGAGCTCCGTTGCGAGCACCTCACCCGAGACGCCCGACGGCTTCTCCCTCAGCGCGCGCAGGACGACACCACGACGGTCGTCAGACCTCTTCGTCATCGCCGGCACCGACCGTCTCGGCCTCATCGTCCATGAGCGCGAACTCCGCCTCTTCGACCTCGAGGTCGATGATTTGCGCGTCGATGCGCGCGGCCTTCCATCGGCGATACAGGACGTAGAGGCCGACGGCCACCACGATGACGACGACCGCCCACAGCCCCGCCCGGCTCATCCACTTGAGCACGCGCTCCATGTGGGTCCCGAAGAAGTAGCCGACGACGCAGAGCCCGGTCGAGTACACGACCGCGGAGATCACCGTGTACATCTGGAACGGGGCCATCTTCATACGGCTGACCCCCGCCAGCATCGGAGCGAAGTTCTTGAAGCCCGCGGTGAAGCGGGCGAGGAAGATGGTCTTCGTGCCGTGGATCTCGAAGTAGTACTCGGCGTCGTCGAGGCCCTTCAACAGCCGAGGGAACCGTCCGACCACGACGTCGAGCAGCGGCCGGCCGCCGATCCGTCCGATCGCATACGACATCGAGCTGCCGGCCACGGTCCCGATGATCGAGGCGATCCACACGCCGATGACGCTGACCTGCGGGTCGCGGGCCGCGGCGGCGGCGACCACCATGACGACCGTCTCGCCCGGCACGAAGCTGCCCGCGATGAAGAGGTTCTCCAAGGCTCCGCCGACGAACGTGGCGAGGTAGCCCCACGGCCCCATCGCGACGAGCAATACGTCGAGCCAGACGATCCCGCTGATGGTGACGGGGTGCATCCTAGCCGGCCGACGGCTCGGCGGCGGACGGGTCGGCGGCGGACGCCGACGATGCTTCGTCGTCGCGGCGCACCTTGGCCTGCCACGTCCAGCGGTCCCACAGCAGGCGCCGGGGCCACAGCAGGGCCCACGCCGCGCCGGTCACAGCGGTGCCGATCACGAGGGGAAGGAGCGAGTGCGTGAGGGTCGTGGAGACGAAGCCGCACAGCGCGGGCACGTGCGCGAGGAACACCCCCGTCGTCGTGGCCGTGGCGAAGGTCGCGTACACGGTGCGCGGCCGGCGGAACGTATGCTCACGGGCCAGGTACTCGCCTATCCCCACGCGCGCGATCCGCTCGCGAACGAACGACGCCCCGGTCACTACGCTGACGGCCAAGGCCACGAGAAGGGCGATCACCAGAGCGACGACCGGCGTCTCCTTGTAGGACGCACTCGTCAGGGACTGCAGCGCGACCGCGGCCAGCCAGAAGAACGCGACCAGCCCGGCCAAGGCGAGGCACGAGCGCTTCGACAAGCGGAGCGACCATTCGTACCCGTCGTCGTCAGCGGGGAGTGCTTTCATCGTCTCTCATGTCCCTCGTCGAGTCCGACATCCAGTGGCGGCGCCAGCGTCAACGCACTCGCGCTCACCCGATCGATACCCGTCGCGGCCAGCGAGGCCAGCCGCTCGAACGTGATACCTCCCGACGCCTCGGTGAGGCACGTACGCCCCGCGAGTGTCGCCGCGTGCACCGCCGCGACCGCCGCGGCCAGCGCAGTATCGTCCATGTTGTCCAGCAGCACCATGTCGGCGCCTGCCGCAGCGGCCTGCGCGGCCTGCTCCAAACCGTCAGCCTCGACCTCGACGGCGAGGGACGGGTGCAGCTCACGCGCCCGGGCGACCGCGGCGACGATGCCTCCGGCTGCGGCGATGTGGTTGTCTTTGACGAGCACCATGTCGAACAGCCCCATGCGGTGGTTCGACGCGCCGCCGACCCTCACCGCGTACTTGGAGAGCGCGCGCAGGCCGGGAACGGTCTTGCGCGTGTCGGCCACGTCCACCGCTGGCCCGATGGCCGCCTGCCACTGCGACGCGCGCGTCGCGATCCCGGACAGGACCATCACGAAGTCGAGGGCCGTGCGCTCGCCGGCGAGCACGACGCGCGCGTCCCCGTCGATCTCGAGCACCGCGCGACCGGCTTCGACGACCGCGCCCTCGGCCACGAGCGGAAAGCACTCCGGTGCCTCGACCCCGGCCGCCGCCGCGAGCAGTTGCCACGCGCGCTGGGCCACCGGCAATCCACACACCACGCCGGCGGAGCGCAGCCGGACGACACCCTCGAACCGTGCTCCGGCGGGCAGGAGCGACCCGGTGACGTCGGCATCGAGCAGACCGGGAGTGGAGGTCAGAAGCGCCGCCGGGGCGACGCCCAGGTCCTCGGCGAGCGCGACCGCCACGAGCGCGTCCGCGTCGGGGATCCGGAACGCCGCGCTCACGACGGATCCGCCACCGAGGCGTGCGGAAGCGCGCGCACCGGGTCGAGCCGCGGCTTCGCGCCGCGCCGCCACACGGTGTGGGCGCGCCAGTGCTCGTCGTCGCGCTTGGGGAAGTCGTCACGCCAGTGCGCCCCACGGCTCTCGGTGCGATACCGCGCTGCGTGCGCGGTGAGCGTCGCGAGCGTGACCATGTTCTGGACCTCGAGATCGCCCGGGCTCGCCGGGATGGCGGCAAGAAGGTCGCACAGCCCGTCCAGCACCGCGCCGGCGCGCGCGAGTCCCGCCTCGGTGCGAGTGACGCTCACCGAGTCGCTCATCGCGTTCTGAACCAGCCTGCGCACCGGACCGAGGTCGGCCGACGGGGCGTCATCCTCCCCCTGGGAGGAGATGCGCAGTTCGCCGCTCTCGAGCGCCGACGGCAGCGCACGGACGATGCGGCGTGAGAGGACGAGCCCCTCGAGCAGCGAGTTCGACGCGAGCCGGTTCGCCCCGTGCAGTCCCGAGCACGCGCACTCGCCCGATGCATAGAGTCCCGGAACGCTCGTACGCCCGTCTATGTCGACGCGGATACCCCCGATCGAGTAGTGCGCAGCCGGCGCGACGGGGATGAGATCGCGCGACAGGTCGTAGCCGGCCTCCAGGCAGGTCTCGAAGATCATCGGGAACCGCGCGCGCAGCACGGCGTCGCCCAGGTGGCGCGCATCGAGCCACACGTTCGGGCGGCCGCAACGCTCCATCACCTTCAGGATCTCGCGGCTCACGACGTCCCGCGGCGCGAGTTCCGCCAGCGGGTGGACACCGAGCATGAAGCGCTTCTCGTCGCAGTCGAGCAGGTACGCGCCCTCGCCCCGAAGCGCTTCGGTGATCAGGAACTTCGGGTTGGCCGCCGAGTCGAACGCGGTGGGGTGGAACTGGACGAACTCGAGATCGGCGAGTTCGGCCCCCGCACGCCACGCCGCCGCGACGCCGTCGCCGGTCGCGACCGAAGGGTTCGTGGTGACGCGGTAGAGCTGACCGGCGCCGCCGGTGGCGAGGACCACCGCGTCCGACCAGAAGACACGCGTCCCGCCCGAGGCCGGGTCCCACACGAGAGCGCCGACGCAGCGCTCCCCCGCCGTCAGCAGGTCCACGAGGATGTACTCCTCGTGCAGCGCCACGCCCTCGGCGCTTCGCACGCGGCTCGACAGGGTGTTCTGGATCTCGGCGCCCGTCGCGTCCCCGGAGTGCAGCACGCGCGGGAGCGAGTGCCCGCCCTCGCGGTGGAGGTCGATCGCGCCGGAGGCCTCGTGGTCGAAGTCGACGCCCATCGCGGCAAGGTCACGCAGCGCGAGACCCGCCTCGTCGACGATCGCGCGCACCACGTCCTCGTCGCACAGCCCCGCGCCGACGACCAACGTGTCGGCGAGATGGAGGTCGACCGAGTCGGCCTCGCCCACCGCGCCGGCGATCCCGCCCTGCGCGTACCAGGTGTTCGTGTCGGAGACCTTGGCCTTCGTGACCAGGTCCACGCGACGGCCCGCCGCCGCGGCGCCGAGAGCGGCCGTGAGTCCCGCCATACCGCTGCCGATCACGAGCAGGTCGGAACTGGACTGCGGCAGCTCGGCGGTGTCGAAGCTCATCAGGTAGCGGCGTCCGAGCGCGTCGGGGAGCCGCCGGTGTGCGGTGGGTGCCGGCCCGGCTGAGCCCTCAGCGGCGCCTGCGTGCGTGCCCTCGTTCATCGTCATCCGATCGCGACCATGCGCTCGACCGACGCGAGCGCGCTCGCGGCGATCTCCTCGGGAACCTCGATGCGGGCCTCGAGCGACTCGAGGGAGGCGAGGACCTTCTCGAGCGTCGTCTTCTTCATGTTCGGGCACACGGCACACGGGTCGATCGTGAAGAAGCGCTTTCCGGGCGCCGCCTTCCGCAGCCCGTGGAGGAGCCCCTCCTCCGTCACGACGATGAACTCGGTAGCCGGAGACTCGGCAGCCCGCCGCAGCATGCCACTCGTGGAGAGCACCTGATCGGCCAGCACCAGCACCTCCGGCCGGCACTCCGGGTGCGCGAGGACCTCGGCGTCCGGGTGCGCATGGATGGCGTCGAGCACGTGTCGGGCCTTGATGCGCTCGTGCGTGGGGCAGAAACCCTGCCACGCGATGATCTCCACCCCGGGCACCTGCTCGGCGACCCACGCGGCGAGGTTGCGATCGGGGGCGAACAGGATCCGGTCCGCGTTCAGCGAGCGCACTACCTGCGGAGCGTTGGCCGACGTGCAGCAGATGTCGGTGAGCGCCTTGACCTCTGCGGTCGAGTTCACGTACGTGACCACCGGCACACCGGGGTACTCGGACCTCCACTTGGCGAGCTTCTCGCCCGTGATCATGTCGGCCATCGGGCAGCCCGCGTCGGGCTCGGGGAGCACCACCGTCTTCGCAGGCGCCAGCAGCTTGGCCGTCTCAGCCATGAAGTGGACGCCGCAGAAGATGATGACCTCCGCCTCGGTGGCGGCAGCGGCCCGCGACAAGCCGAGCGAGTCACCCACGAAGTCCGCCACGTCCTGGACCTCGGGACGCTGGTAGTTGTGCGCCAGGATCACGGCGCTGCGCCGGCCCGCGAGTTCGCGGATGGCGGGTGCTAGGTCGCGCTGGTCGCTCACTCGGGCTCCTGTCATGTGTCGGGTCAGGCGCCGGGGTGTGCGGTGGCGACGCCCGGGACCCGTATCGCCACATTATCTATCAGGCGGGCGGTTCCCACACGCGCCGCAACCAGAGCGCGGCCTTCCCGAGTCAGTACCGTCACCCGTTCGAGGGTCTGCGCGTCGACGATCGCGGCGTAGTCGAGCGTCACGCCGGGCTCGGCCGAGACGGCCGCGGCCAGTGCGGTCTCGAGCGCGGCGGCATCGGTCTCCCCCGCCGCGGCGGCCGCAGCCGCGCGAGCGAGCGAGCGCGAGAGCACGAGCGCGTGCGCGCGGTCCTCGGGCGTCAGGTAGCGGTTGCGGCTCGAGAGCGCGAGCCCGTCGGGCTCGCGGACGATGGGGCAGCTGGCGATGCGCGTGTCGATATCGAGATCCCGCACCACGCGCTCGATCACGCGCATCTGCTGGAAGTCCTTCTCGCCGAAGAACGCGACGTCGGGCCGCACGATGCTGAGTAGTTTCGTGACGACTGTCGCCACGCCGATGAAGTGGCCGGGGCGCGAGGCACCGCACCACATGTCGGCGATCGGGCCGGGGTCGACGCGCGTGGTGGCACCGATCGGGTACATCACCGGGACGGTCGGGGCGAAGAGCACATCGACCCCGGCGTCCTCGAGCAACCCGGCGTCCGACTCGAGGTCGCGCGGATAGGAGTCGAAGTCCTCGCCCTCACCGAACTGCGTCGGGTTCACGAACACCGAGACGACCGTGAGATCGCAGCGCTGCCGGGATGCCTTCACGAGCGAGAGGTGGCCGGCGTGCAGCGCCCCCATCGTAGGCACGAGGCCGACAGTGCGCCCCTCGAGACGCGAGCGTCGCAGGACCCCGCGCACCTCTTCGACCGACGTGACACGCTCCATCGTCCCGCCTACCTTCCTGTGATCCGGCGAACGCTGCCGGCCGTACGGGCGCGCAGCTCGCTCAGCGCCGTCGCGTCCATGTGCGTCGTCTGCTCCTCGCCGGGGAACGCTCCCGAGCGGACGTCCGCAGCATAGGCGGCCACCGCGTCCCACACGGCTGTTCCGAGTTCGGCGTATCGCTTCGCATGACGCGGAGTGAAGTCGCCGCCGAGACCGAGCAGGTCGTGGAAGACCTGGACCTCGCCGTCGCAGCCCGCGCCGGCGCCGATGCCGATCGTCGGGATGACGAGTTCCGCGCTGACCAGTGAGGCCAGCTCGGCGGGGATGCACTCGAGCACGACCGCGAACGCTCCCGCGTCCTGCAGCGCGCGGCAGTCGTCGAGCAACCGCTCCGCCGCTGGCGCGTCCTTGGCCTGCACGCGATAGCCGCCGAGTTGGTGCACCGACTGCGGGGTGAGGCCGACGTGGCCCATGACGGGGATCCCCGCCGCAACCAGGCGACGGACCGTCTCGACTACATCGGCGCCGCCCTCGAGCTTGACCGCACCGGCACCGCCCTCGGACATCAGACGGCCCGCGTTGCGCATCGCGTCCTCGGAGGACGCCTGGTAGCTCATGAACGGGAGATCGGCGACGACGAGCGCGTGGCGCGCGACCCGCGTGACCGCGGCGGTCGCGCGCGCCATGTCGTCCATGGTGACCGGCAGCGTGGAGTCGAAGCCGAGCATCGTCATGCCGAGGGAGTCGCCGACCAGGATCGCATCGACGCCGGCAGCGTCGACGAGCCGGGCGGACGAGGCGTCGTATGCGGTGAGCATCACGATGCGCTGCGAGGCGGCCTTGCGCGCACGGAAGGTCGCGGTGGTGACGGGCCGGTCGGTTCCGGCCTGAGAGTGGACGCTCACGGCGTCCTCCTTTCCGATCACACCGTCCCAGCCCCGTCCCCAGGGTCCAGGCGGTCCCATCGAAGCCCCCGCTGGAAGCGGGGCGCCAGTATAGCACCGGAGAACCCCACTTCGACTCGTCGGGGCCC
>Ga0209748_1001034_pt1 | contig 13934 bp, 12 predicted proteins | sample BarGraIncu00421A_FD_185490 | JGI IMG/M metagenome (GOLD analysis project Ga0209748, IMG submission 185490) | Arctic peat soil microbial communities from Barrow, Alaska - Barrow Graham LP Incubations 004-21A (SPAdes) (version 2) | ecosystem: Environmental > Terrestrial > Soil > Wetlands > Peat... | reverse complement strand
AGGAATCCGAAGACGGCGATCGGCGCCAGCGCGACGTCCATCGGCAGGCGGTAACGCAGGCGCGAGAAGAACACCGCATGACCGGCCCAATTGACCACCCAAGCCCCCAGCGCAATCCACCCGTAGTCAGCGATACGTCGCGCATTGTGCCCGAACATGGAGCGCAGTCTGTCGGGCCGTCGTGCCGCGACCCACATCCATACGAGCACGCCAAACCACAGGGGGATGTAGTAGGCCCAGAGGATCAGATCGAGCATAGGCATCGATCCGAAAGTGAAGGTCTTCGTCGAGTTGCCGAGCCCGAACAGCAGCTTCTCGACGTAGAAGCGTGCGTAGTACCCGGGGTTCGACCGCCAGTTCTCGAAGACGAACCCGCGGAGCAGCTGGTCCCGCTCATACTCGCCAGTGTCGGGGGGTATGCGAGCGAAGTACGCGCTGAGGTCCACATCCGGACCAGAGTCGACCTTGGCATTCTCGTTGTTCCCGCGAAGTAGGTTGTCGCCGCTATTGGTGCTGATGTAGATGCCTGGGTGCACGTCGCGGTTGTTGCGGATGACCCACGGCGCGAGGACGATTGCCGCCATCAAGACCATCGCCGCGGCCAACGTGAGCGCCGAGCGCCACGCTGCGCGATCGGAGCGGTGGCGCGTGATCCACAGGAATACCGCAACGATCGCGGCACCCAGGAGCCCGAATGCGAAGTCACCCGAAGTGAGCATCCCGAGTCCGATCAGCAAGCCCAGCAGTAGGCCTTCCGCAGTGGGACGACGCCCAATGCCCCCTACCGGAAGTGTCAGAACCCAGATCATCAACAGGCTAAGAACTGCCAGGATCACCTGCGGATAGAGCGTCGATGCCGTGTACACGAACGCAGGGTTGGCGCACACGAGAAGAGCGCCCACCGCGCCAACCAACGGTGATCGATCGGGTGCAAGCCTTCGGATCCCGAGGAACACGAGCGCTGCCACTATCCCGGCGAAGAGGCTCATCATCAGCTTCGCCGCGGACATCTGGATACCGGCGGCAAGCAGGCCTGCGGAGAGCCACGCCATCATCGGTGGCTTGTACGCGGTCAGGATCGAACCGAACCCGGAGTACGAACCCGTCCGGAGCAGGGTCTGTCCGACCTCCCAGTACTGCGTTTCATCCGGGTAGATCTTCGGCACCAGGAGACCCGCACCCACCACGACGAGAATCACAACCACTGCGACGATGAACGCAACCCACCCATCGCCGATCCGTCTCTTCGCCACCGTCGTCCTCCCCCGCGAGTAGTCCCTAGGCCCGATCACCGATGCGTGTTCACAGACTCCGGGTCAAAGAGCGTCTTCTCGACGTCGCCAGCCACTAGGAGCCGGGCGACTTCGACCCCCTGCATGAACGAATGGTCCATGTTGCCTACTTCGTACTTCCAGCCCCCGAATCGGCCACGCGAGTACACATCGTGCCGCGCGAAGGCATTGAGGAGGTATGTCAGAGCGGTGTCTCTGCCGAGGCTCGGCGTGGGATAGCCGTACTCGACGCGATGGGTCCAGATGGACTCCACCTCGGTGCCTTCGGGAATCAGGCCTTCGCGTCGCAGGCACTCGACACACCGCTCGCCGAGCACGGCCTGATCGACCGCCCGTTGAGGGGACTCTGAGACTTCGGCCATCAAGGACCAGCGGTTGCCACGCGCTGGTACGTTGTTCGGGCTGTAGTGGCTGAAGTGCGTGACGCGGTAGAAAGGCACTGCGGGGTCCGGGAAGTACATCCAGCACTTGGCCCGCGCGGACTCCGGCGCGTCGCCCTTCATCCCGATACCGATCACATTGACCGATGAGTGACGCAGCGGAGCGGCAGCTCGCGACAGATCGTCCTCACCAGAAGCGTTCGCAAGCAGATCGAGGGGCATCGTCGACACGAGGCTGTCGTAGCCCAGCTTCGCCCCATCGCTAAGCTCCAGAAGGTGGGCCTGCAGATCGACCCTCTCGACGGCGACCCCGTACCTGATTCGATCTTGGGGGAGCATCTGCGCCACTGCGCGCCACAGCCCGCCAGTCCCACCCTCACGGGGGAACCGGAACAGGCTGTTCGGGCCCCACCCCACGTCATCGATGCCAAGAACGGCATTCCGTACGGCGCGCACAGGGTCCGGGACTGACACGCGATCACCGGTCCACTGCCACGCCAGCTCGCTCAGTGGATACGCCCACACCTTCTCGTTGTACGGCCTCATGAACGCATCCGCTATCCCGGGCCCGAAGGTGCGCTGCTGATACTCGGCGAAGTTGTCTGGCAGACCGTGACTCTTGTCGAGAGCGGCAGACACGAGCCCGGCGAGACAGTCCGCACGCCTTGCAGTCGGCAGTCTGTGGAGGTTGTTCTGGAACGGATAGGGCACCCACGTACCGTCCAGACGGATCCACGCCTCGCGCACATGCTCGACCCAACCATCGGGCTGCAGCGCCTGGGCTATTGCCGCGTCGAACTCCTCGTAGTGGGAGAAGAGAACATGACCGCCGATGTCCCACGTGTAGCCGTGATCGTCAACGAAGCTACGCGAGAGGCCGCCTGCTACGGTATCGCGCTCGAGAAGGACCCAGTCATGGTGTCCGGACGCCTCGAGAGCGTATGCAGCGCCCAACCCGGCCGGACCGCCCCCGATGATGACGACGCGCCTCACGACCGCTGTGCCATGCGCCGGGCTACGCGGCCGAGAGACGGCCTGATCCGCACTGTCTGCCATGCCGCGCGGAGCGCGGACTTCCACAGGCGCCATCTGACGATCGAGACCGATCCCGTCCTGCGGTGCTGATGCTCGACGGGCACATTGAGAACCCGCAGCCCGGCCAGGGCGATTCCTCCCGAGATGGTCACGTTCGGCGCGAACGTGTCCGCAGGGATGACGTCGATGAGTGGTGCCAGGACCTCCGACCTCATCAGGCGGTATGGAGTGTTCACGTCGCGCACGGTCCGCCCATACAGTAGGCCAACGATGAACCGCGACGCGGCGCTGATAAGGCGTCGACCGGTGCCCTGCACCCGCGCCTCGCGGTAGCCAAAGAGCGCGTCATACCCGTCTCGCCTCTCCCACAGGCCCGGGAACGCCTCTGCCGGCATCTCGTCGTCGGCGTCACACTGGAAGACCCACTCTGCTTCACGGCAGGCAATCGCGTAGCCGGCAAGGATCGTTGGTCCGTGACCGGAGTTCGGCTTGCGAATGACCCGGACCCGCGCATCGTGCTCGAACAGTGACAGCGCCTCTTCCATCCCGTCCGTCGATCCGTCGTCCAAGACGGTCACGATGTAGGAGACATGAAGGGAGTCGAGCACACTCAACCATGACTGAACGACGTGCTCGATGCACTCGCGCTCGTTGTAGGCGGGCATGACAAGAGACAGTTCTAGCGTCCCCACTACCGGGCTCCCCCCGACGCCACAAGGCCCAAATCCTCCGCCATTGTACGCGTCCTCCCGTCCCGCCGCCGTCAGCGGCGGCATCCACCGGGTCGACCGTTTGCGCCGAACGTACACGGTCAGAGCGCGGGGCCAACGAGAATCCCGCCTCCGAGGCGGAAAGCCTGCTCCGCTCGTGCCGCCAGCATCCCGCCGCCGAAAGCCCAGTCGAGCCAAGCGCACGACTCGCTGCTCCGTAGGATATGCTGCCACTGAGTAGAGTAGCTTGTCCGGCGATTCGCATCCTGACGCCCGAACAGTGAGGTGGTGCCATGCTCGCTTCGCAGCATGCGCTCTCGCCAGCGTGCCCGGTCTGTGGGAGTCGCGACTGGGCGCCTGAGGGCACGGCCCCCGGACTCGACCAACTGACATACGAATTGTGCAGCTGTGTGGTTTGCGGTGTTGTTCGCGTCCCGCAGGACCAAGTGCATGTACGCCTGTCTGACTACTACGGCGATGACTACTACTCGCAGAACCTAGCAGGACGAAGAAGTCCCAAACTGCGACTGAAGATGTTCCTCGAGTCCTCCCACATCCCTGCCTTGCGCCGTCTGCTGCAGCGAAGCTCGATTGGCTGGCTCCCTCAGCCCTCCTACGCGGGCGCACGTCTCTTGGATGTCGGGTGCGGTGATGGGGCAACGATGCTTCGCGCACGCGCCATGGGCTGGGACGCCGAGGGATGTGAGGTGAGCGAATCCGCATCTTCTTTGGCTAGACAACATGGATTCCGATGCTACTCGGGAGAGTGGGAAGACCTGCTTCCTCATGAGTCGTTCGATCTGGTGTGGGCGCACCACTGTCTCGAACACGTGCCCGATCCCGCTCGTGCTCTGGCTGCCATGTGCGCAGCCACACGCGAGCGAGGGATGATCGTAATCGGACTTCCGAACTTCGATTCGGCCGTCGCGCGGACTCTCGGAGGCTCTTGGTGGGCGACCAAGGCCCCCCACCATCTCTGGCACTTCTCCGCTGCCCATCTCGAGCGGATGCTCCAGCGGTCGGGCTTCGTCGTCACGCGCGTGCGGAGACAGAGCATTGCGCAGGGACTGCTACAACCGGCGCCCCTTGCGAGCCAATGGCGTCTCTTGCGCGGCTTGGGCTGGTCGCCCGCGCGCATCGCAACGTCGTACGCAAGAGCGATGGGCGTGGCGCTCAGATTGACCGTGAAGGGAACAGGCCCCGTGTCTGGGCAAGGGTATGCATTCTCGCTGGAGTGCGCCCGCCCATCGCCGACGCGAAGCCCCGGACCGCGGGAGCAGCCGCGATGAGCACGTTTCACGCCTATCTGACGCGCTTCGCCGTGCGAGTTCGCCCCGATGCTCCAATCCCGGACGACACGTGGCTCGAGAAGCGCTTCCTGCTATTCGAGACGTACTGCCTTCCCTCTATGCGCGCGCAGACGGAGCAGGGATTCAGCTGGCTTCTTCTCTACGACCGTGACATTGACGACAGATGGGTTCGCAAGTTGCATGAGTACCAAGAGGAATGGCCAGCCGTGATTCCGACGCCCATGAGCGAACCGTGGAACCCGCAGGCGCTGCATCGGGTGCTCCAGAACCATGTGCCCGACTCCGCCCGCAAGCTGATGACGTCGCGCTTGGACAGTGACGACATGGTTTCGGCCGACTACACAGCGCGGCTCCGCCGGGGACTCGCCGGCACGGCTCGCGGCGGGCTCGTGTTCGATTGGGGCTTCAACATGTCCGATGGCAAGGTCTTCTGGCAGCCGCTGCTGCGAGGCCCGTTCGCAACCGTGGTTGCACCTGTCAGCAAGAGCGGGGCCTTGGAGTCGGTCTGGGACACAGAGCACGAGTTCCTCGATGATCTCTTTCCAATGAAGCATGCTGGACACCCAAGCGCTTGGGTGCAATTAGTGCATGGAGGCAACCTCGCGAACCGCTCCCGAGGCATCCGCATGTCGCGCAAGGTGCTGTCATCGAGGTTCCCGACGCTTCCGCGTGCGCAGCAGGAATACGAGGCGCTGGCGCCGTTGATGTGGGGAATCCTCACGTCCCTACTGTCCTTCACATGGGGCGTTCTCTCGGATCGCGCGCGCCGGGAGAGACTGCTGCGCTATCTTCGGCGCACGCGCTAGCTAGCTGCGTGCTCTGCGGACTTGCGCTTGGCAGTCCGATCACAGAGCGGGGCCGGCCTTCTCCACGCGAGCGCCTCAACCATGCCCCCGGTGGTCTGGGATGTGACCTACCGGAATCGCGCAACGGTCACGTTAGGACACCCGGAGCCAATCGTCTCCCCGAGGTACCGCGGTCTCAGCAAAGCGAGTGTCGAAACGGGCCAACGGAAAGTGTTCGAACTCGCGCGAGCCGGGCCTCTCGTCGCTCACTTGGATTCTGTCTCCCTCTGACTCGCCGGGTCACCGTCGACGGCAGCGCTAGGCGCCAGCATGGTTGCATCGGCATCGCTGCTACGCGGATACGAGAGCGCACTCAGTACGCCCCCACAGAAACGCTCTGCCATGTTCTCGATCGTGTACCGCCTCGCATCTGCTCTGCACGCTGTCTTCATGGACTCAAGACGAGCGTCGTCCCCAAGCAGAGTCGCTGTGGCAACGGCAAACGCTGATGGCGAGGATGCTTCCGGGACGATCAGCCCATTCCGACCATCACTCAGGTACTCGATCTCGGGGCTATGGTAGGTCACCGCAGTAGTCACAAGCGGTACTTCCATGACGAAACTGTCCAGCACTGCGAGCCCCACGAGACCCGGCATCAGGTGCAGTTTCGCGGTTGCGAACAGTGCTGCCTTGCGCCGCCCAAACACCGTGCCGATGTACTTCACCCATGGGTGCGTTGCTGATGCTTCGGCCGCGAGATGGGCATCGGTGCCGGCTCCAGCAAGCACGAGTTCGAAATCGGGCACGCTTTCACGGAGCAGGGTTGCGGCCTCGAGCAGGAAGCCCAGCCGCTTCTCTGCATACATTCCTCCGCAGTAGACGCACACGTTGTGGCCCGAAAGACCCAGTTCGTCCCGAAGCGCCTCGACCTCGCTTGCGACAACGGAATCTCGTGCGGCTGCCAGCGACTTCGTGTCGATCGAGTTCTCCACCACCGTGATGCGGTCAGACGGGTATCCGAGGTCGCGTACCACTGACGCGCTTGTCTCGTTGTAGGCGAACCACCAAGCCGGCCACTTGGAGATCCGCCGTTTCACCCACTCGGAAGCGGCGATTGCCGAGGTGTCCTGGAACTTCCTCCCGTGCCCCCAGAACGCAGTCGGCTGACGACCGATCGCCTGTCGGATCAGGAGAACGTAGTTCACGACCAGCCGGCTTGCCTGCTCCACGATCACCAGGTCCGCGCCAGCAACGTGATTCAAGCAGGGCTGCCAGATGAGTTCCCGACCCGCGACCCTGATCGCTCGATTGTGTATCACACACCCCCACGAGAGTGCGCCCGCGTCATCCTTCGACGCGTCCTCCCCCAGCGGTTGCCCGTAGACGACCTCCAAAGTGACCCCGTGAGCGGCCAGTTTCTCGCGCAGCAGCTCGTAGAACCGCACCCTATAATGAGGTACATAGCGGTATACGATCACTACTTTCGGCGCCGGTGTCAGCTGCCCGCTCATCGGGCAGCACCACCTAGCTGGTCGCGTATAGCGCCACCGATGACGCGAACGCTATCTGCGAGGATGAAAGTCGGAGCCAGGCAGCGGGGCGCAGCCATGCGCGCAAACCGCCAACGGTACAGAAGGCAAGCGGGCGACCGTCGAGATACGAACATCTTGAAGAACTGCCCCCACGGGAGGCGACCGTGACGCGTGGTGATGCCGGTCGACTCCACCTGGCTGTACACCGGCGCCTCGTAGCACATGATCAGGCGGTAGTCGGCTCGTCCCGCGCGAGCGGAGAACTCGTAGTCGGCCGCATACTGCGGCAGCCGCTTCGCATCGAAGTTCCCCACGGCCCGGAAGCAAGACACCGGTATCAGGGTTCCTCTCCCCGAGAGGAAGTCGGGGCGGGTTTCCAGCACGCCACGTGCTACGCACTCCCTGAGCGACTCTCGGATGTGCATGGAGCCACCTTTGGCCGTGAACCAGTTCACTAACGGTCCGCCGTCGACAATGGTGTCCCTATCCCGGCTATCGATCCCCACAGATCCCACCACCACACGATCGCCTTCACGCCGGCAAACGCGCACAAGCGTCTCGACATACTCTGGATCCACCGTCGTGTCGTTGTTCAGGGTCACGACGTAGTCCTCGGTGGCGCACCGGCCAAGGACCCAGTCGACGCCAAGCGCCGTCGCGCCAGTCCACCAGAGGTCCCCGTCACCGTGAAGCACGACAACGTTCGGAAACGAACTGTCGAGGGCGGCGGCCGTCCCATCGGTCGAACCGTCGTCTACGACGATCAAAGTGATGGAAGGGTACGACTGCACGTCAAGTGACCGGAGGCACTGTCGCGTCAACTGCTCCCTGTTGTGCACGGGGATGACGACGAACACGCGCGGTTCGTTCATGCCTCGCCGTCTTTCACTGTGACGAACGCGCTCTCGTGCACAGCAACGGCCAGGCAGATCCCGAGCAGCGTGAGCGTATAGGGGTCGAACGAGTACGCCACGCCGTACGCCGCGAGGCCCACGAGTGTGGCCACGCCGACAGAAGAGACATCAGCCCATGCAGGTTCGCTGTGTGCGAGCGCACGCGCTCCCTTACGCAGCTGGACCCAAGCTGCAACCCCCAACCAGACGAGCAGCCCGAGCCCCACGGCTCCCAGTATTGCCAGAGTCATGATGTACAGGTCATGGGGAAACACGGTCACCGTGACCCCCATCTCTGGGACGTAGGTGTTCCAGTACAGGCCAAATCCCCTTCCCGCGATGGGCGACTGTGCGAAGGGGACGAGACTCGCCTTCCAGAGATTCCAGCGCCAGAGGGCGGTGCCCTGCACCGCGATCGCCGCGCCACCCTGTTCGCTCAGGATGGAGAGGGCGTCAAGGCCGAGTGCACCAGCGGCAACGCTCGCCATAGCACCGACGGCGCCTACTCCGAGAGCGAACCCGAACGCCCGCCTCGTGTCCCGGTCTAGGGCCAGCAAGACCAGGCCCATCACAATGCCCGCTAGCCAAACCGATCTGTTGGCGTCAGCGAGTATCTCCAGGGCCCCGAACACCGTCACTAGCCAGAGGATGCTACGAGGCCATCTCATGAGTGCGCGGCATCGCCACAGGACCATCAGACCCACGAGCAGCCCTAGCGATACCTGGGCCGGCAACACCCGATGCGCGGGTCCGATTGTGTACCCCTTCATGACCAGAAGCGCCGGCATAGCAAGAATCGGCAGCGCGACGGCGATGAGGGCAAACCAGCGCAGTGCACGCTGCGCCTGCTGTCGCGAGCCGATGCTCACCATCAGGCAAAGTGGAACGACTAGCACAAGGTACCGGTAGCGAAATTCCCCCAATGCGGACAAACCAAAGCCCCCCGCATTCCGAAGCACCGCGGTTGCCAGCCAGATACCAAGACACATCGCCGGCACCAGGAGCCGCCCGAGAAGGTGACGCCCATTCGGCCTCAACACTCGCAGCAGCATGGCCAAGAGCATCCCGACCATCAGAACATCCTCCAGCCGAACCCCCCCGCCGAGCATGGTGATGTTCGAATTGAAGCCGGGGACCATCTGGAACACCGTCAACCCACCCAGAAGCGATAGCACGGTCAGCCCGGCGGCCGATGGAGCTCGATACGCAAACCATGTCGCCAGCGCCAAGCCGACGAGGCCGACCGGGATGAGCACTTGTCCGCGACCGAGGAGCGCTCCGATCAAGACCGCGCCACAAGTGACAGCAAGCATGGACATCGCCAACATGCGATCAGCATACCGATGCGATTCCTGTCTCCGTCCCACTAGGAATCCTCTGGTGCGTCCCTCTCTCACGGACGTCCCCACTCGCATCGACTGAGCTCCTCGGTCCGACGCGACGGCTCGCGGCCAGAGGTAGGCTCCGTCATGTCGCTCTCGTCAGACTCCGCGATGCCCCTGAACGTGGCATCATCTTCGGCTAGCCACCCTCGGCAGCCATGTGTTGAGTGCGTGCCCTCGTCCTTCTGCCGTCTGTCATTCGGCATGCGTGCTCCGGGCGAACAGTACATTCAGCTGGAGCGTCTCATCGGTGCTGGGGTGCACGAACCCCGGCTGCATGCCGACCGGGCGAAAACCCTGTCCACACATGTAGTCCAGCATCTCTTGAAGGTTGGCCTGTCCCTCGTACAGCTCGACTAGAGACACTTCCGTTTCGACGGCCGCCGCAACGGCCAACACACGTTGGCCGCCAGCGAGCACCTGCCCTTCGTAGCCTTGCACGTCGAGTTTCACGGCGATGATCTCAGCGGCCAACTGATCCTGAGTCACCAGGTCATCCAGCCTGCACATGGGCACGGTCTCGGAGAACCGGTACTGCGACGAGGGGGCCGCTTCCACATGAAGGACGCGCATGTTGAGCACCGAACTGCTCACCCGATTCTCGGAGACGTGTATCTCGCACACACCCTCATCCCGCCCCAGAGCGACATTCAGGCAGTCCCACCGCCAATCACTCTTGCAGCGTTTCGCCAAGCGAGCGTAGCTGTCCGCCACCGGTTCAACTGAGAGAATGCGACCGCGAAAGCCTTCCTTCCGGAGTTCGACGGCGTATTGCCCGACGTTCGCCCCCACGTCGATGACGAGACTAACCCCGAGCCGATGCAGGATTCGCTGGCGCCGGCTCGCGTAGGATCGACAGTGTCTGTCCACGTCGAGTCCCAGTCTCCGCAGCGCCAAACGCAGAGGTGTCGTGATCAGACCCATGTGTTCACGTCTTCCGCCGCAACTCCCAATGTGTCGCGCATATGCTGCCCGCCCGACGAGTGACTCGAACCAGTGCCACTGATCTCGAAGACGACCGCGCTCGCGTTCAACTCGCCTGGTTCCATGTCCGACACCGACCCCCGATTCGGGCAGTTGTGCTCTCCGACACGTTCCACGGGGCCAAACGAACGGTCGAGACGCTCAAGAACCCCTGCCACACCAAGCCACTGTACATGGAAGAGCGCTCTTCCAGCTTCCTCAGCCCGCCTGCGCGGGCAGAGCCTCGGCACTTGGTTCAGACGCGGAGATCCTGAGACTCGCCGCCTGCCACGCACGCGGACACAATCGCATCCTCGAGCACTCGGGCCGTTCGCACCCAAGTAAATCGCGCGGCCCAATCGAAACCCCGTTCAGTCCACTTGCTCCTGTCGCCATCGAGCAAACCCTGCAGCGTATTCACCAGGTGAGCGGAATCAGACTCGTCCACGAACAGAGTATCTGGACCGGCTGCCTCGGGTAGTGACGAATTCCGGCACGTGATCACCGGACATCCGCACGCCTTCGCCTCCAAGATTGGCATGCCAAAGCCCTCATATCGCGAGACGTAGACCAGCGCAACTGCCCCACTGTACGCAGCGCGCAAGTCCTCGTCCGACAGACTCGCAATGCGCACTGGCATCCCCGGTACTAGCCTCGCGAGATGCGGTTCGAGTACGGCGCGCCCCCCAACGAGTAGAACACCGAAGTCGGGCACCTGCCCCAGTTCGGCCAGAGCCCCGAACAGCAGCGCCGCGTTCTTGTAGCCTTCGCGGTGTCCGATGAACAGCACGTACCGTTGCGGCAGAGCGAGACGAACGCGAAGGTTCTCCACCTCAGCTACAGATGCCTGATGAAAGGCGGACACCGCGGCTGGATAGTCAACCACGACGGGCCTGTCTCCGGTTTCCGGACAGAGTCGATGCAGGTCGCGCATGGTGCTTCCAGACGCCACGGCATAGGCAGACGCGTATGATATCGCCTCTCGCTTCTCGCGCCACACGGGCAGGTCCAAGTCCCACCCGAGTACCTCGGGCGTCATGTCGTAAACGTAGAGCAGTGACGGACACCTCATGGGATGAGTGTAGTAGGTGGACACGAACAGGTCCGCTCCTTCGCGCGCACATACCGCTTCGAGCAGCGCCCTCTGGGCGGCCGTGTTGTTCACCCGCAATCGGGGGACGGGCCTGTAGCGAAAGCCCGGATACCGCGGCGCGGTCCCCCCCCGATCCAGCACCACCACACACCGCGCGAATCCATTCCTCGACCATTCCTCCATCATCGCGCCCCAGAACCGCTTCACCCCGCCCCCGTCGAACTGGAACGCGCAGCCGTCGAGCACCACCGTGCGTGAGCGTCCGGCCAAACCCGGCAGCCCACGTGGCTCGCCGTTCGAGGACGCCACCACAGCGTCGTCCGATGGCCTAGCGGAAGGGCGGCAAGCAGTCCGCGCGATGCGCAACCGGTAGAGACCGACTTCTGAGGCGCCAAGTACGCGGGCCACGGTGCCTACAAGACAGCGTCGGACGCACCTCGACACATCCGCCACCCACCGCATTCTGCCAGCCGTCCGCAAGTACAAACGGTCGTACAATCGTCGCAAGGCTTTCATCGCGGGCGCGAGCAGCGCGTCTTGCGTCATGGACGACTTCGGCGCATTCATGAATCGTCAACCGACTTGTCTGAAGGGACGCCAGTGTACTCAGCATCGGGCGACGACTCGAGCTTGTTCCCGGACATGCGCGCTGCGATGCGCACCGCGACCGCGACAGGCCCCGACTGCGGTGGAGTGCCCAGCCGCTCATGCATCGCTCGAAAGACCTGGCCGTGTCCCACTCGCAGGCCCATGAAGCCAAGGATGAGTGCGCCGGTCACGATCTGCACCAAGAGAGTCGCCCCGCTCGGCATGGTCAGGCGCGCGCCAAGCACAGATTCGCCATAGACAGCGACCCAGACACACACCCCACACAGCAGTCCCGGCACGTATGCGCCGACGTTGTCTCGGGCGGGCACATGGAACAGGACGCCTATCCTTGTAGCGTAGACCGCGTGCTGCAGCACCTGGGACATTGCGAACGCCAACGCGTAGCCCACGAGGCCGAACCGTGATAGCCCCACCAGGAGGCTCGAGAAGAAGATCAAGAAGGCGATATTCATGGCCAGCTTGTCTCTGAGATGTGCTGTCGCCTCCAGCGCCATCCCCCCGAAGTGCGTTAGCAGGGCTGCCGCGGAGGCCACAGCGGCGATCTGCATGACGGGGACCGCCGCTGACCACCGAGGGCCGAGCAGGACCGCGATAATCTCTCGCGCGGCGCCGGACATGCCGAACGCGATAGGAAGACCGACTCCGGCGAAGACGGTGATCACCGACAGATACGCCTTGCGCAGCCGCACGGTATCGGCTTGGATGCTACTGAACGAAGGCAACAGAACACTTACGAGACTCGCACTCATGTAGTGCAGCGGCACGGCGGTCAGGTTCTGGGCCCGGGAGTAGTAGCCGAGCGACGTGGATCCGGCGAAGCGGCCGACGGTCATGGTGTCCAGATTCCCATTGAGGAACTCCAGGAACCCGATCACCGACACCGTGGAGCCGAAGCCCAAGATCTCCCTGTAGGGCCTCCAGGACACCACGGGGGCCGCCGGAGGACGGGCGAGCGCGTTGTAGCAGATGCTTGAGATCGACCTCTGGCAGAATGCAGCCACGACCAGGCTCCACACGCCGAAGCCGGACAGGGCCGTGAACACACCTACACCTGCGTAGCCCACGACGTAGGCACCGATATCGCAGATCGCGAGCGCACGAAAGCGCATCTCTCGTTGGAGTATCGCGCCCGCCACGTTCGATGTGCTGCCGACAAAGAACGTCAGCCCCATGACGCGCAACACCAGAGACAACTCTACGGAGTTGAACGCCGCGGCGGCGAGTGGAGCGGCCACCCAGACGAACGCCGAGAACGCGGCACCGATCAGCACAGACGCCCACAGCCCCGCGGCGATGTGTTCGCGCGTCAACACGCGACGCTGGACGATGGCTTGACCGACGCCCATCTGCGCGAAGTACGAGCCGAAGTTCAGGACCACACCGGCCATCGCCACGAGGCCGAATGCTGAGGGCGCGAGAACTCTCGCAAGGATCGCAGTAACGCCGATCTGAAGCCCCGCGTTGACGAACGTCGAAAGGTAGCTCCATTTGGCGCCGCGAAGAGTCTTCGCCGTCAGGCCTTCAGGGGCGGGCTGGAGCGGATCACCTTCCACGATACTCACGCGGGACCTCGCTCGCTCGAGCCCATTGCCACGCGCGGCCGGTCACGCAGACACGCTTGCCACCCGAAAGGCCGTTCACAGCACTAGCCATCCGAGCCGCGCGTTTAACGCCAGCACGACAGCGGCGAGGATCACGACCACGACGACGAAGACCAACAGCCCGAGCCGCCAGCCGCTCCTCCACTTGGCCAACCTCCCGGGGGCACGCTCCTCCGGCATAACGAACTGCCGCGAACCGCCAACTGACGTCACATCGATCGTGTTCCGTACGCCCGAGTCAGCTCGCGCCCCGCCGTAGTACTCGGAGTAGTAGCCGCCGTAGTAGCCGCCGTATCCGTGGCTCCCGCCGTGGGATTCGTCGAGGCCCCATACCACCACTCCGAGGATC
>Ga0209748_1001033_pt1 | contig 13939 bp, 22 predicted proteins | sample BarGraIncu00421A_FD_185490 | JGI IMG/M metagenome (GOLD analysis project Ga0209748, IMG submission 185490) | Arctic peat soil microbial communities from Barrow, Alaska - Barrow Graham LP Incubations 004-21A (SPAdes) (version 2) | ecosystem: Environmental > Terrestrial > Soil > Wetlands > Peat... | reverse complement strand
CCACGAATACATGAAGGTATGTACCACAATGATAGATGTATGCGAGGGAGTATGCTTCATAAAGGGCTGGGAGGACAGTAAAGGCGCACAATTTGAACACCAGTATGCAAAAATAACAGGAAAAACATGCATATTTGTTTAACCGGATTATGAAATAATGGCGCACAACATAGGAGGCTGAGAGTTGACATTTTTGGATTTTTTTAGTGGAATAGGCGGTTTTCGATTGGGAATGCAACAAGCAGGCCATAAATGCCTGGGGCATTGTGAAATTGATGAAAGCGCAAATAGAAGTTATGTGGCAATACATGATCCAGAAAAGGAGGAATGGTTTGGAACAGATATTACAAGTGTCAGGGCAAATGAACTTCCTGGAGCAGACATTTGGTGCTTCGGATTCCCTTGCCAAGACCTATCAATCGCAGGAAATCAAAAGGGATTCAGTGGTAAGCGTTCAAGCCTGTTTTTCACAGTTACAAGACTTATTAGAGATACAGAAGAAGAAAATAGACCCTCAATTCTATTCATTGAGAACGTTAAAAACTTACTTAGTATTAACGGAGGGATTGACTTCCTCAGACTTCTCATTGAACTGGATGAAATCGGGTACTATGCAGAGTGGCAAATTCTCAACTCTAAACACTTCGGAATACCACAAAACAGGGAAAGAGTGTACATTGTTGGACATAATCGAAACACCGAGAAAAGAAGTGTTTTCCCTATCCAAGAATCAACACATGGCATTCTTAAAAGTGTTCAAGCAGATACAAGCGGAAAAGGAATGTGTAGTCAGCAAGACAGATTTTATATGATTGATGGAATCATGTGCTGCCTGCCAAAAGCCAGGGCGAAAACAAAATGCTGCGTATGTGACTATGAAGGGAATTTGCATATATTAAATGCTAAAGAACGAATGCGTTTACAAGGATTCCCGGACGAATTAACAGATAAGGCATTGAAGATTACAAGCGAAAATGAATTGTGCGAACAAGCCGGAAACAGCGTAACAGTAAACGTAATTTACCAAATTTCAAGAAGGTTTTAGTGCGCAATACAAAAATATTGTAAGTAAGGGGGATAAAAAATGAATTCTAAAAAAACAGTAATGATCATCAGAAATTTGGACGAAAACGGAAATACGATAAACGAAAAAGAATATAAAACATTTGTAATTATGACAGAGGATGGGCTTGTATCAGCAACCGATTCAGTAATTGATTTAGGATTTAAACCGGGATCTAATCAATGCAAAGGGGAAAAAGAATGATTGGTCTTATAGTCGCGGTTTGTGCAGTATCGGGGTGCATCGGGTGTAGCATCGGAGTTGTGCTTATGTGTTTAGTTTCAATCAATAAGGAGGGTAAACAATGTACAAAAGAATGTTTGGAGAGAGAGTACGGAATCTAAGGATTGAAAGGGAATTGACACCGAAGCAACTTGCTAAAATGTTAGGAATAAGCAAAACGGATATATACTACCTGGAAAACGGCTACACAGAGCCGGGGCTGAAAATGATAGCTCAGCTTGTAGAAATATTTAGCACAACATCCGGGTATCTGACTGGGACTGAAGGCGAGTTGACTGAAAGACAGAAGCTAATACGCGAATTCATGAATATGTAGGAGGGCTGAGAATGAGTATTGAAGAAATAAACGAGGCCATAGACAAGGAGATAGAGTTCATAGGTCTTAAGAATCAAGAAAGCGTTAAGGGCATGATGAGGATAAAGACAGTGCTTAATAAGGCCGAGGGCTTGAAACATTGTTTGTGCTGTAACGGATGGCTAACACCAGATAACTTCTCGAAAAACAAAAGCGCTCCAGATGGATTGTGTTTCTACTGCAAAGTGTGCAACCACGAGCAAGACATAAGGAGGACAAGAATTTGACAAAAGGAGAACTATCGCAGCTGTATCATTTGAACAGGGAGATAGAGAGAGACCAGCATAGGATTAATGAACTCAGGAGGACGCTGGAGGATGTGAAGAACGAGACGGCAACCGACAGCGTCAAGGGATCCATGGTTAATTTCCCATATACGCAGAGGTCAATCAAGATAGAAGGACTCACAGATATAGATGAGAACAAGATATATAAGTTGCGGTCCGAGATAGCGGACACTGTCAAATTGATAGAACTCAAGCAGGAGCAAAGCATCTTGGAGTATAACAGGCTATCAAGGTACATATGCGAGATACCAGACAGCGAAATGAGACAGATCATGAGTTTGCGTTATATCAACGGGCTGAGCTGGCATCAGGTAGCGCGGCATATTGGGGAATATGACGAAAGTTTCCCGAGACAAAAACATAACAGATGGTTGACGAAGAACAATAAGGTTGTAGGTATAATATGAAAGGAGAAAAGCAATATGGATTTAGAATTTAATATTTATCAGATTAAAAAGGATTCGAAGTCATACAAGTGGCTGTCAGAAGTTAGTTTCAATAAATATGATAACGAATTTATTATAGTTGGCGAAGTGGATGATAACTACAGAGTGCTTCAACTAAGGGATTCAAGTCTTACATTATTTAGTAATGTGAAACTTGACAATATAGCTCTTTTGATTAAAAAAGAAGATTTGGAGTTTAAAAGCGATGGAATAGGTGTTGAATCTGCGGTGTTAGATATACCGAGAAAGCACTTAACTTTAGATATAATTGAAAACATTCTGAGGTTGAATTATTTTTAGTCATTCAAATATATTATAAATTGTTTAAATTGACCGAAAAAACCGAACACATTCATGTTCTAATTAGAATAGAGATATCCCTTCAAGACGCCAGGTGCCCATAAGCCTGGTGTCTTATTTTTATGCAAGGAGATGATGCAATGAATATAGTCTTATATATCAAGTGGGAACATGGCAGGCCTGAGTGCTACTGTCACCCTTTGAGGAAGTGCGAACACAAGCAGTCGTGCGAATACATGGAGATACCTGTCAATACTTATGATGGAATGAGAGAGTGCATGGACAGCAACCATACATATTGCAAGGTTAATGGCAGGGTAAGGCAAATCAGATGAGTCTAAAGATATAAGATGCTAAGACCTTTGAAGCAATGCAAGAAGTGTACAGCATTAACAAGGAACTCTAGTGGATACTGCGATGAACACTCACTAAGCAAGTATGACAATCGTAAACAATACGATCACAACAGAGATAAACAGTCTGTAAAATTTTATAACTCCAATGCGTGGATCAAGGTAAGGTCAATGGCTTTGTCTAGAGATCATGGGTTGTGCCAACAGTGCTTGAGAATGGGGATAGTGATTACTGCTGATGTAGTACATCATATAAAGGAGATTAAACAAGACTACAGTAAGAGGCTAGTGCTGGATAACCTTGTGAGCCTGTGTAATAGTTGCCACAACAAGATTCATAAAGGCAATTGAACATACCCCCCACACTTCAATCTCTGTAATGACAAGCCCCAAGGATCGACAGGTCAATTAGCTTCGCCGGTTTTCGGGATGTGAATTTTTCGGAAAATTGAAAAAATCTACTTTTCAGTAGACTTTAAGTAATCTTTCAGTATTTTATTGATTTGCTGGCTGAAACTTCTATCTTCCTTTTCGCCAAGTTCCTTTATTTTGTCATATACATCTTTATCTATGCTTATTGATGTTTTAACCTTTTCCATTTTTATCACCTCAATTATATTGTAACATAATTTATTATAGTTTGCCCTGTATTATTGTAAAGTATTCAAAAGTATGATATAATATATTTAAGAGGTGGTTATAATAATTAAAATATGCAAGATATGTGGTAAAGAATTTGATCGCAAAATAAACAGACAAAAATGTTGTTCAGATGAATGTTCGAAAATAAATAAAGCACAATATGACAAAGAAAAACATGCTAGATATAAACTGGAAAAACCTAAATATAAAAAAATATGCCCCAGCTGTGGTTTAGATTTTGAAACTATTCTTGAGAAAAGTATTTGTTGTTCAGAAAAATGTGCGGCACTAATCTCAAACAATAAAATCGAAATTAAAAAATGCTTAAATTGTGGTAAGGAATTTAATGGGAAAAGAGGAAATCTATATTGTTCGAGTAGTTGTAAAAATAAATATAGGGAAAGCGTTGCGAAGTACACTCATAAATGTATATTTTGTGGTAAAGAATTTAAAAGCAATGCCGAAAACAGGACATATTGTTCGAATAAATGTTTCTTGAAGGACATAACTAAGCATAAGGCTATTTGCGAGCACTGTGGGAAAGAGTTTGTTGGAAAGAACAAAAGGCCTAACAGATTTTGTTCAAGAAAATGTTTTTGCCAGCATTTAGGGTTTGAAGATAAAAATATGCCTAAATATAAAAGTGTAGTTAGCGATATGCAACATATAAAAAAAGCAAAGAAATTCCATGTTGAGTATGAACACATGGATCCCTTAGATCTATATGAAAAAGATAACTGGAAATGTGCTATTTGTGGTGAAAAGATTGATAAAAATTTATATTATCCCAATCCTATGTCAGCAAGCATAGACCACATAATACCTTTTACAAAAGGTGGTACCCACACAAAGGGGAATGTTAGAGCTACTCACTTAAGATGTAACATAATCAGAGGAAATAAATTAATAGAATCCAAAAATGGTCAACTTAGGTTTTAACTAAGCTGACCATTTTAATGTAAAGGAGGTGACCGGCTATGGCTGGTAGAAATGCAAAACCAATTAATCTGCACATAGCTGGAGGTAACCCCAGCCACTTGACCAAAGCCGAAATTCAGAAAAGACAAGAGACTGAAATCAAACTAGGAAACAGCAAATTGATATGTCCTAGTTATATAAAAAATAATGCAAATGCTTATGGAAAATGGAAAGAAATAACTAAGATTTATAAGGATGTTGACTTTGTTTCTAGTGGTGATGCAGGATTATTAGCAAGATATTGCATGACGCACAGCGAATACTTGAATCTATGTGAGATCAGGAATAGTGTTTGTGGTTTGCAGGCAGATTGGGCAGAATACGGGGGCCTGTTTCCTGAAGAATTTCAAGAAAACATTGAGAAGCTTTTGATGTCCAATGTAGAATTGCAATTAGAATCGGCTATTAATAAGAAAATGGATATGTTGATAAAAATGGAGGATAGATTGTTCCTCAACCCTTTGGCAAAAGTTAAAAATATACCTAAAAAAGAACCCACAAAAGAAGATCCGTTGAAGAATAGGTTCGGGAATATCTAATGACCATACTTGATGAGCTCAGAGGATATTGCAACGACAGGATAACAAGCAAGGAAATTGCCTGTGAAAAAGAAATACAAGCTTGCCAAAGGTTTCTAAGAGATGTAGAAAATCAAAACACAAAAGACTTTCCCTACGAGTGGATAGAGGATGAGGCTGTAAAAATAGTCGAATGGTTCGCTCTGCTCCGACACGCAAAGGGCGTGCTGGAAAAGCAACCGATTATTTTAAACACCTGGCAAAAATTATGCCTGTGCAATATCTATGGTTGGTATCATGTGGACACGGGGTACAGGAGATTTAGAAAAGCATTTATAGAGGTGGCCAGAAAGAACACTAAGTCACAAATGATGGCAGGAGTTGCCTTATATGAAATAAGTGCCTTTGGGGTTAACGCTGCGGAGGCATTTTGTCTTGGAACTAAAATGAAACAAAGCAGAATAGTATTCCAGGAAGCAAAGTTGATGCTTAACGGTAGCCCTCTCAAAAACAAATTTAGGGTAACAAGGGATTCTATCCAGCATCTTAAAAGCGGTAGCATACTGGTGCCTGTTAGCAAAGAGGAAGGCAAGGATGGTGACGGAAGTAATCCGCAGTTTGGGTGCATAGATGAATACCACCAGCATTCCACGGATGAGATGTACTCTGTTATGGCAACAGGAATGAAGGCGAGGCCGGAACCCTTGCTGTTTATCATAACTACCGCCGGAAAAGATTTGAGTTATCCATGTTATACGCAGGAATATAAATATTGCAGCAATCTTTTAAATCAATCCATGAGTAATGACGCTTATTTTACCATGATCTGCGAATTAGATAAAAACGACAACATAGGAGACGAAGAAAATTGGAAGAAATCGAATCCGATTATAATGACCTATGATGTGGGCATTGACTCAATGCGGGCGGATTATAAAATTGCAAAAGATATACCTGAAAAGATGACTGACTTTATGACTAAAAACCTTAATATATGGGTCCAGCAAAAGGATAACGGCTATATGCAGATGGATAAATGGCGAGCCTGCGGAGCAAGTGAAGAAAATCCATGGCCCGATGTTACCGGATTGTCTGTTATTTCCGGCATAGATTTGTCCGCAATACTCGATTTAACCAGCGTAAGCTACGAAATACAGCTGGAAGATGGCAGAAAAGCTGTAATGTCGCACAGCTTCATCCCGGAGGACACGCTCACAGCTAAAATGCAGACTGATAAAGTCCCGTATGACCTTTGGGTAAGAGAGGGATGGATAACTGTAACACCAGGTGCCACGGTAGATTATAATTACGTGTTAAAGCATATTGTAGAAACATATGAAAAAAACAGATGGGACAAAGGTGAAACTTGCTATGACAGATACCTAGCGACCTGGCTTAGATATGAACTTGAAAAGCTGGAGTTCATTCCTGTGGATATTCCGCAGGGCATACCTACACTTGGGGAGCCAACAAAGGATTTTAGAGTAAAAGTTTACCAGGGAAATATAATCCACAACAACAATCCGGTGTTAACATGGGCCATAGGCAATGCAATAACGAGAGAGGATCACAACGGAAACATAATGCTGGACAAGGGAAAAGCGGTGCAAAGAATAGATCCTATAGCTGCTTTAATTAATGCTCATGTCAGAGGAATAAGCACTGAAGTGGTAATTGACTTAAACAAGTATATACTTTCTGAAGGATTCAGTTTTTAGTGAGGTGGAATATGGAAAAATGGTTAAAGGTCTTATCAATTCTTGGCAAATACAAGGAAGATTTTTTTATTCTTTCGGGTGTAATAATTATTATATCCACGACTTATGGGGTAAACAAAATTGCTGGCAGTTATTTAGTAGGAATAATATGTTTATTGTTCGGGCTGTTATTAGCAAGAAAGCTACCCAAAAATTAAAAAGCCTACTTTTCAGTAGACTTTAGAAATAGTTCTATTGCTTTATCTAATAATTTGGATAGTGGAATTCCTGTTTCTTTAGAATATGCTTTTAATCCATCAAACAACTTTGTGTCGATAGCATTAGACATTGGAGTCCTTGTTTTTAAATCTTTATTAGCCATAAATATCACCTCGAACATATCATACTATATATTAAAAGTCCTTGCAAGTCCTTGGACATTATGTTATAATATATTTAAGAGGTGAGAATTATGGAAACTAAAGTTTGTAGCGAGTGTGGAATTGAAAAGCCAGTTGAGATGTTTGGGAAACTGAAAAGCGAGAAAGATGGCCTTGCAAAGAAATGCAAGATTTGTAAAACAAAACAATATAAGCAATGGTATGAAGCCAACAGAGAAAGCGTAAATGAACGTATGAAACTATGGCGTGAAGAAAATAAAGAACATGTAGCTGAATATAACAAGCAATACGGAACTAAATGGTATGAAGAGAATAAGGAAAGATCAGCAAGTCAACAAAAACAATATCGTGAAGCAAATAAAGAACATAAATCTGAACGTATGAAACTATGGCGTCAAGAAAATAAAGAAAAACTATCAGAATATATGAACCAATATTATGAACAAAACAAAATAAAACTAAGAGAACTTGGCAAGCAATACCAAAAAAACAACCCTGAAATATATCGCAAAATCCGCCAAACTCGAAGAGCAAGAAAAAATCAACTATTTGCAAGCCTCACAATTGAGCAATGGGAAAAAATAAAGATTCATTTTAACAATAAATGCGCATACTGCGGTAAAGAGCATCCGTTAGAACAAGAACATTTTATACCTTTAAGCAAACATGGAGAATACACTCACAATAATATCATCCCTGCTTGCAGAAGCTGTAACAGCAGCAAAGGTGTTAAAGACTTCAAGGAATGGTATCCAAAACATAGGTATTACAACAAAAAAAGAGAAAAGTTCATACTTGAATTTCTAAACATCCAAGACGACAAGCAACAACTAATACTTGCAATATAGTAAACATCCGAATAGTTAATCCTTGAGAGGATAGGACGAAGTAAGAACCTCTGACGAGAGGATGTGGGTTCCGGAGCGGCTTACCACATTGCGGGTTGCCAGACCTAATAAACTGAGCAGGGTTTAGCTTATGCCCTTGAATGACGAAAGTCATAAGCTTTTACATGAAAGAATAGAAGCTTGACAGAACAGCAGCCGTCTAATAAACGGTGGCGACACAATGGTTAATAACCGTCGCCGATACAGGTGTAACTCCTGTTTCTTTCACCGAAAAGTCCCGCTCGCACCTCTTAGCAATGTGCCCCAGAGCCACGTTACGATGCCGAAGTACAAGGTGTCAACTCCATGGTCTAGATGATAACATCGGTGGTGGAGATATAATACGCATGGTAGCCCTTTTGGAAGCATAGAGGGCGGAACAGGTCGCCGCCACCTCGCTAAGGTTGCAACCTTAGCGGTAGGAGATGCAGGAGTACCAACCTGCCTATGTTTCACGGAGAATCAGATTGCAGTCTGGTTCTCTTTATTTTTTAAACTACAAAGATAGTTGCCAACAATTAGCACTTACTGTTTAGTAAGTGTTTTTATTTTACATTTTTTGAAGGGGGGTGATTAAAAATTGTTATTTAATAAACTTTTAAACGCTAAAAATGATTCAAGTTCACTTATAAACCCGGCCGATTGGTTTATTAATCTGTTTAGCGGGAACACACTGACATCAAGCGGCGAAACGATAACATCTATCACAAGTTTAAACATTGCAACAGTCTATGCGTGCATAGATGTCAAAGCCAATGCAATAGCAAAGCTGCCTATGCAGGTTTTTAAGACCACACCGACAGGCAGGGAGCGAGACAGGGCACATCAAGTAGCGTACTTGCTGGAAACAAGGCCGAATGAGTTCACAACACCTTTTAATTTTAAACACACTATAGCAGTGCATCAAAACCTATGGGGTACAGCCTATATCTATATTGAGAGCGACAGAAAAGGAGTAAAGGCATTATGGCTATTGCCACCTGACGGCACCAGCGAATATTTAGACATTGAAACTGGCTTGTATACCTATATAACTACTTTTAAAAATCAAACACTGAGGCTGCAGGAAAGTGAAATTATTAAACTGCCTTATCTGAGCCTTAACGGGGTTAAAGGTAAAAGTCCCATACAGGTTGCGAGAGAAACCCTGGGGGTAATGCAGGCAACCAATAAGTTTATAGGTGGATTTTATAAAAACGGAACCAGTACGAAAGGCGTAATTACAACACCAGCACAGCTGGGAGCAGCTGCAAAAGACTTGGTAAGGGCAGAGTGGCAAAAGGCAAACGGTGGAGTCGATAACGCCGGTGGGGTTTCAGTTGTAGATGCAGGAATGACATATACCAGCATTAGCATGCCGCTTGCAGACGCCGAATTCATAGCAACAAACAAATTTAATGTTGGTGAGATAGCAAAAATATTTAACGTGCCTCCGCATAAAATCGGGGAATTGGCAAATGCGACCTTTAGCAACATAGAGCAGCAATCAATGGACTTTATACAAGACTGTATTCAGCCATCGGTGGTGTGTTGGGAGGAAGAGTTTGGCTACAAGCTTTTTGTAACACCTAAAGACAAAGGACATTATATAAAATTCGACATGGATAACGCCATGAGAGCAGATTCAGCCGGGCGAGCAGCATACTATACAGCAATGACTGGTATCGGCGCGTTTAGCATTAATGATGTGCTTGAACTAGAGGATAAAGACAGTATAGGCCCTGAAGGCGATGCTCACAGAGTCGATCTCAACCATGTCAGCGCCTCCCTTGTGGATGAATATCAAATGTCGAAGGCTAACTCAACAACCAAGACACCTTAACGTATTTTTATGCCTTGAAGGGAGGTGAGAAGATTTGGCAAAGAAGAAATTTTGGAATTTTAAAGCACTGGGAAATAACGAAGGCGAATTATGCATCTATGGAGAGATAGCAAACTCTCAGGGCGGTTGGTTTTCAGATGGCAGCGAGATAACACCAGCTGGCTTCAAGGAAGAGTTGGATGCACTTGGAGATATAAGTGCCCTAAATGTGTATATAAATAGCCCAGGGGGCGATGTATTCGCAGGGCAGGCCATCTATTCCATGCTTAGAAGAAACAAAGCAATTATAAATGTGCATATTGATGGCTTGGCTGCTTCTATCGCTTCTGTAATAGCGATGGCTGGAGATACAATCCATATGCCCTGCAACTCAATGCTCATGATCCATAATCCATGGTCCATAGCACAAGGTAATTCTACCGACTTTAGAAAAATGGCTGATGATCTGGATAAAATTGGTCTAAGCATACAAGAAACATATTTAGCAAAAGCAGCCGGCATGAAACAAGAGGATTTAGTAGCGCTGCTGGATGCTGAAACATGGCTTACAGCAAATGAATGCATGGATTTGGGTTTATGCGATGTTGTTGAAGAAGAAAAGGCTGTTGCGGCAAGCGTAAGTGATTTTGAAATCCTAAACAAATATAAAAATACACCTAAATTTATCAAAGTTACAGACAAGGCAGAACAAAATAAAATACTAAAACAGAAATTAGAGTTAGAATTGCAACTCTAATTTTTAAATTTAAGGAGGAATATACAAATGACAAAGGAACTTAGAATAATTTTTGAAGCGTTAAACGGCAAGAAAGACCAGGTAAAAGCATTACTCGCTGAAAACAAGGTGGTAGATGCAGAGGCAATGATGGATGAAGTCAGAAATTTGCAGAAAAAGGCTGATCTACAGACCGAAATAGACGCTCAGGCGGCTCTTGAACTTCCAGTAGAACTGCCAAAGGCAAAAGAGAACAAAATCGAATACAAGGATGTATTCTTCAAAGCTTTCAAGGGCAAAAAATTAACAGAGGAAGAAGCATCCCTGCTAAATACACAGGCTGCATTATCTTCAACATCCGGAACTGATGGCGGATTTATTATACCGCAGGACATCCAGACAAGAATAATGGAACTCAAAAGAGATCTTCCTTTGCTTGAGAACTATGTAAATGTTGAGCCGGTTTCAACTCTTACTGGATCAAGAGTAATCGAGAAATACGCTGACATAGTACCTTTCGCAACTTTTGCTGAAGGCAGTGATGTACCAGCTGCATCAACTCCACAGTTCCTGCCAATTGCCTACACTATCGTTGATAAGGGCGGCATTCTGCCAGTACCAAACAACCTTATGAACGATACAGACCAGAACTTGATGGCTTACCTTGAAAAATGGTTGTTAAGGAAATCCATAGCTACAAGAAATGCGATGATAGTCGCAAAATTAAAGACATTATCACCAGTTCCAATTGTTGATTTTGACGGCATCAAAAAGGCTATAAATGTAACACTCGATCCAATGCTAGCTGCTGGGGCAATAGTTGCAACTAACCAGGACGGATTTAATTACCTTGATACTCTGAAAGATGGTGACGGCGAGTACGTCCTTAAGTCAGACGTTACCGTTGCAAGCGGCAAACTGTTGGCTGGAAAACCGGTTGTTGTAGTAACTAACAAACAGTTGCCTACAGTAGCAACACTGGCACCGATTTTCATGGGAGACCTGAAAGAGTTCTGTACTATATTTGACAGACAGCAGATGAGCGTTTTAGCTACACAGTTTGGCGGAACATCATTCCAGAACAACAGAACAGACATCAGAGCAATAGTGAGAGACGATATAGAAATTGCAGATTCAAGCGCTGTAGTTTACGGACAGATAACAATAGTTTAAACCAAAGGGTGTAAAAACCCTTTTAAATTTTTTTTATAAGGAGTGATATTTGTGTCATATATACCTAAGAATTATGAAGACCAAGGCGGAAACAGAACCGTAATCGGCGGCGAGATACATTACGAAGATGCTGCAATTATAACCGTTGGTAAAAATGCAGTGGCAGCAAAAATGATGCACTACCAAGTTGCCGCAGCTAAGGCAACCGCGGCAGTAGCAGACGGAATCCACGTTGCTAAAGCATGTCCGGCTATAAATGTAGCAGCGGCGGCAGTGGTTAAAGCAGCATCAGCGATAACTGATATTTTGACAATCACAGAAACTGTAGTGCTGGGATCAACCGGCAACAGTTTAAATGTTTTACTGACAACAGCAGCAGGTGATACTTTGGCAGTAACAAAAACAGACGGGACCAAAACAATTAATATAGCGCTTGCTAATACAACCGCAGCAAAGAACACCGCATCACTAATCCAGGCAGCAATAAGAGCTTTAACAACTGTTGGCGGTGTAGCAGTTGGTGGAGTAACTTGTGCAGCTGGCGGAAATTGGGATACGGCAGCAATAGCAACCGGCCAGTCAGGTTCAGTAGCGTTTTCCGGAGGCTTATCACCATTAGATGTGATTATAACCGGAATAACTAATCCTTCGGTGCCAAGAAGCATTACAGCAACAGCAGGAGGAACCTCCGGAGACATCAAAGCCGTTGCAGTAATTATTGGCGGAACAAATTTTGAGGATTTAGCGATAACAGAAACCCTCCCAGCATTTACTGCTAACACTACAGGAGCCGTCGAAGGCTCAAAGGCGTTTAAAACAGTAACAAGTATTACTGTGCCAGCCGCAGACGGACTCGGGGCAACCGTTTCAATCGGTTTCGGTGAGAAGTTGGGTCTGCCATCAAGACTCGCTCATAATACTGTACTGGTGACCTATCTCAATAATACAAAAGAGAGCACTGAATCAACCGTAGCAGTTGATGCAGTAAATCTAAGCGGAAATACAATAAAACTTAACTCAACACTCAACGGAACAGTAGTAGACACATATTATATCAAATAGGAAGGGCTATATGCCCTCTCCTTTTTAAGGAGGGGATAGTTTGGAATTAGAAGAATTAAAACTATTTTTAAGAGTTGATGGAACGGAAGAGGATGCCCTGATTAGCAGCCTGCAGTTAGCAGCCGAAGTTTATTTGGCAAATGCCGGCGTAGTTAAAGACTATGCAAACGATCTTTACACTTTGGTAGTGAGGTTATTGGTAACACACTGGTATGAAAACCGGGAAACTTTCATAAATATGAAATCTACTAAAATTGACTTTTCAATCGAAACCATTCTTTGTAGCCTTAAATATTCACAGGTGGCTACAGTATGAATACGGGGGAATTGTTCAACCGGATAACCTTGCAAAAATTAACCGAAAGTGAAAGTGCTAACGGATTCCCGGTAGAAACATGGACGGATTATAAAACAGTCTGGGCTTCGGCAAACAACTTGTTTGGCAGAGAGTTCTTTCAGGCTGCTGCTGTAAATGCAGAAAATACAATCAGATACATTATAAGGTACCTGAAGGACTTGGATGCTACCAAAAACACTGAGGGCCCAAATACTACTAAACTGTTCAGGATTAAGTTCAACAATTCATTTTATAACATCACCTTTATTGATGACATAAAATTCGAACATAAATTTATGGAAGTCAAAGCATTATTGGTGGTGGTATAGATGGCAAGCGAAATATCCCTGGAGGGTGTTGATGCCCTGATAAATAGATTAAATGCCATGAATGTAAATGTAAATAAACTGGTCAATACTGCGCTTCAAGCGGCGGCTGAACCTGTACTTGCTGATGCAAAGTCTACGAGTGAATTCGTTGACAGAACAGGGAAGTTGAGGAAAGGGCTCAAAACAAGCAATGTCCAGACCAAAGATGGGATGAAATATATATTGGTAGGTGTAGACAAGGCAGACAATAGTAAAATATTTTACGGTAAATTTATTGAGTTTGGAACGTCCAAGATGCCAGCAAGGCCATTTATGCAACCAGCCTTTGAAA
>Ga0209748_1001032_pt1 | contig 13940 bp, 10 predicted proteins | sample BarGraIncu00421A_FD_185490 | JGI IMG/M metagenome (GOLD analysis project Ga0209748, IMG submission 185490) | Arctic peat soil microbial communities from Barrow, Alaska - Barrow Graham LP Incubations 004-21A (SPAdes) (version 2) | ecosystem: Environmental > Terrestrial > Soil > Wetlands > Peat... | reverse complement strand
ACATCAGCCATATCCACCATTCTGATAGGGGAGCCCAGTATTGTTGCAGCAACTATGTGAATTTGTTACTGGCTGCAGGATTAGGAATAAGTATGACCGAAAACGGGGACCCCTACGAGAATGCCATAGCCGAAAGGGTAAACGGAATACTCAAGTACGAGTTTAGCTTAAACCGTGAATTTGTAGACCCTACCCAAGCCCTTGAATCTGTTCAAAAGAGCATTAGGGCTTACAATCAACTAAGGCCTCACATGAGCTGCAATTACCTTACACCGGTGCAGGCACATCAAATGAAAGGTGTTTTGGAGAAAAAATGGAAACCGAAAGTAAAGCAAAAAGAGAAAGAATTATTGATCGAAAGCTTTTAAATCAAAGAGCCATTTTACATAAATCTTTTTTAAAAATGGTGTCTAAAAAATCACTAACTTTAAATTACAAGAAATGTATACCTTTTTTAGTGAATCAAAATTTAAGTGTATACTTTTTTTAGTAAAGCTTATTAAATGTGTATACCAATTTCAGTAAGGGACACAGACCCAACAGTTGGGGGATACTCGAGAGGTGTAGCGTACCTGTTCCGTACCTTTAGCGTACATTCAGCGTACGTGTTTAGTCTATAGGGTACGCTACAGGTACGCTAAATGTAGACTAATGGTACACTACAGGAGACGAGTATCTACCAGATGTCTGTAAATGGCTTATAAGTGATCCGGGAGTGTTGTTGGGAGGGTCCAAAAATGGCCTTTTCATTTTTAATGAGTGGTAAATTCACCGATTAAAACTATTAATCAGAGAAAGTCATTATTCTATCATCCGAATATGTTTCTGGCTTAGAAGATCTTCCACTGTTTCTTATAGGCTGAAATCAACTCTTTGTACCAACGGTCGTTGAGGTTATAGGAGTTGAGCATGTCGACTGCTGTTTTGGTAACAGCATGATCGCCTGATGCCAACATCACTCCCAATCGTTTTTGCAAAGAAATTGTCAGATCCGGTTTTGGTTCCAGCTTATTGATTTCTTTCAACAATTCAAGCGCATTTGCAGGTCGGTGGTTATCTAACATCAATGATACTGCTTGGAGTAAAAATGATGTCTCTTTTCGTGATTTTAGAGCTACCATTAGATCGGGCGGCTCGATTCCAAATTTTTCGATCATATTCACACGATAAAACGCATTGGACTTTTCAAAAGCCGCTATAACTGCAGCGGGTTCCTGAGTGCGGGTGATAGAATCGAGTTGAAGGATTTGTTTATTGTAAATCAATGGGGTTTCGAGCGTTGCCAGGAGACCGATAGCTTCGGATTTATCGACCTTGCATGGAACAGGGTAAGGTTTTTCGATGAGTAATTGTAGCTGTATTGCTGCAATATTGATGGCTTTGGACGTAACAAGTCTCTTGATTTGTTCAAGTTCCTTCTGATAGGCACTCTTCTGATAATCGCAACGTTTATCTTCAAGACTGGTTTTCAGATCGTGGATTCTGGCTTCCAGACTATGATCGCCTGACAAGGCAAGTAACTGTTGCAGGCTGTCGGTTTTATGGAGCATTGCAACCGGACCAATAGTATCGCCTGCCCATATTTTCAAATGAATATTTTGAATATCATCTAAAATTTGTTGCTGTAGCTTTTTGACTTCTGAAGAAACTTCATCAACATCGGGACCTGTTTGTGATGGGTCAGCTATTCCCGATTGCGTTTTTGCGTTTTTAGATAATTTGTTTCGGGATGTTTTCCCGGACTTCAAATTGGCAATTCCTTTCCCCCTGGTTCTTCCGGATGCAGATACTCCGGTTGTTTCATTAGAAGCTGGTGTATTGGCTTCATCAGTGTTCGTACCGCTTAAATCTGTCATATTGCTTATCTGATCAGGTATTTCAATGGCTAAATCGTCACCTGTCCATGGTTTATATCCTGAAGGACGATTGCTGATGGCCTCTAAACGTGTCATTGCCGTTTCATAATTTGCTTTCAGACGTGCTGATTCAGCCATGTGGATTACCTTTTCAAAATTAGCAAGAGCAGCCGGGGTATCATTGCTTTTTAAAGACTTTTCGGCTGATTCCAACATGGCTTTACAGATCAGATTGGCAAGGTATCGTTCACGGTTATCGGGACGAATCAATCCAATATAATTCTGTTTAAGCAGAATAGCTTTTTGATAAAAGTCATCCGTGATACTATATATTCCAGACTTGATCGATTTAAGTGCAAAATCAAGATAAGCGCCATAGAGCCGTTGAATCAGTTTGCCGGTCAATAAACTATCGACCTGAGAACGACCAGTTCCTCTCTGCAGGTTGTATTTATTTGATGCATTTAACATACTCATCGCCTCTGAGTATTTTTCATTATCCACGAGCTGGGTAGCTTTTTCTGTCATGGCATAACGAATCAACTCACTGATTTTCTGTAATAATTGTCCATCATAATCGGGCAACTTATGCGCAACAGCATAACTCTGAGCAAATTCACGTATGCTATTATATCCTATCGTAGAAAGTTGACCTTCAGCCATCTGTGTCAGATAGGTCTCACGATTGTAATCGGGTTGGTTGGAATCGAAATAAAAGGCCAGATTATCAGCAAACAGAGTAGCTGCTTTCAACAGATCTTCATTGCTGATCAAATTCTGCTTGATAAAATCCTGATCGATCAGATTCTTACGATAACGTGATATTTCTAAATTTTTAGTTAATTCCAGAGAATCTTTCTTTTGGAAAACAGGATAGCGGTTAAAATGTTGTCGGGTAAGCCAGTCAGTGATTACAATGACTTCCAGATTCTTAGCAATAAATGATGATGGATTGTGTAAAAGTGTTAATTGAAGTTCATCAAGCAATTTATTGCTTCGTTGCATTAACCATCCTGCTGCGTAGTAACGATCAATCAACTTTAAATGATTATCTGCTTTTTCAAAACCCTGGTCTGAATGATAAAATGCCAGTTGATCAATGTCCGGAATTTCCTTTGTGTTTTTGGGTAGTGAAATGGTAATAGTACTTTCATTCTGATTGATGCTGACTGCTTTTACTGTGGCAAGCACCTCTTTAAAGGTTCCTGAGTTGATGAGATTGAATGAAACCAGTGAAGGGAAGATATGATCACTGATGTCGAATCCCTTATAATCCAAATCGCCTGTTAATTTTAATGAACTAAAAGAAACTACTGCTATGGATTCACCGACCAGATCAGTTTTAAGTTTGATGTTTACATTGTAATTGAGCCAGATTTTAGCAATCTCCATACTTCTGGGATGGCTAAGTGCAATGGTTCTAACGATTCGACCTGTTGTAGTAATCACTTCACCTGATGCGAGATATGCAGTAAGCAGGTATTTTGACTGAGGAATCGGATATGAGGTGACTGTAGATTTCGATTGAGCCCAACCTGAAAGGGTTGTAAACAAGAAGAGAAAAATAATATTTCTTACAAAAAGCATTAGTAGAATTTTATTATAGGTAAAGAATTAAGTTGATGTGGTGACATGTAGTATGTTTATATGTCTCCACCTCAGGGACATATTTCATTTAATTAATCCTATTATTGTGATGCAAAGAACCTTTTTTCATTAACTGATCTACAAATATAAGAATACATAAAAACGCTGCATACAATATACAGCGTTTTTATGTATTCTTAACGAAAGTACCCAAGACAAGACTCGAACTTGCACAACCGTAAGGTCACTAGTCCCTGAAACTAGCGTGTCTACCGATTCCACCACTTGGGCTTGAAAAAACCATCAAACATTAAGAGTGCCCAGGATCAGACTCGAACTGACATGCCCTTGCGAGCACCACCCCCTCAAAGTGGCGTGTCTACCAATTTCACCACCTGGGCATTTTTGAATGCGAGTGCAAATATACGCCGAGTTTTCAAATTGACAAGCCCTGCAACAAAATAATGAGTAAAAAAAACCGCACTGTGTTTGAGATCGGCTTTTGGATCAAACAAACGGGGCTGGTTTTAGGTTTAATAAAGAGAATCTGTTGATTTATTTCAAAGGATTTAATTTTTAAAAATATTCTCAAAATGCACAGAAACAATGTACCTTTACTTATTGTTCCTTTTTATTGCATACGAAATAAAAATTACTAATTTTATGTGCCCGATAATACTCACGTAAAATAGCGACTTATCGGACTTCTAGTATTAACCTTAACCGGCATATATGCTTACCCAACAGGATTTAAAACAAATTCAGAGTAAGGGCATTGATCTCGAAACTTTTGAAGAGCAGATAGAAAACTTTAAACGGGGTTTTCCATTTATCGACCTGATTGCACCTGCTACACTCGATGATGGCATCAAAATATTTACTGAAACTGAGATAAAAGGATTAGAAAAGACCTATAATTACGAAGCTCCCGATCGTTCTGTGCTGAAATTTGTTCCTGCTTCGGGAGCTGCCAGCCGAATGTTCAAAAATTTATTTTCTTTCAGGGAACAACTAACCGATACATCTGATGACCTGAAATTGTTGGAGTCGGATAAAGGGTTCAATTCTGTTTATCATTTTTTCACTCACCTTAGAAACTTTGCCTTCTACCCTGAGCTGGTTGCAGCTCTTGAGAAAGAGGAATACAATATTGAAACCGAATTGGCAAATGGCAATTACAGTTTAATCCTGGATTATCTGCTTTCAGAGAATGGGTTGAATTATTCTAATCTTCCAAAGGCCTTACTTCGTTTTCATCGTTATGCTGAAGGTCAGTCACGTATGCCTTTTGAAGAGCATATGGTCGAAGCTGCAAACTATTGCAGGGACAGCGATGACCGTGCTGCCGTTCACTTTACGATCTCTCCTGAACATGCCGATAAATTCATCTCTGATATCAATCAGGTAAAAGACAATTACGAGGAGATGTTCGATGTGACATATGAACTCACATTCTCGGTTCAGAAATCTTCTACAGATACCATTTCAGTTGATATCAACAATAAACCATTTCGGGATGAGGCAAATATGTTTGTATTCAGACCGGGAGGCCATGGCGCTTTGATTGAGAATCTGAATGATCGCCAGGGCGATATCATTTTTATCAAGAACATTGATAATGTAATCCCTGATCGACTGAAAGAAGAGACTTTCCGTTATAAAAAAGCAATTGGAGGCTACCTGATTAAAATGCAGGATAAGATTTTCCAATATCTTGAGCTGCTTGAAACCGGAAAGGCTTATGATAATGATTTAGCTGAGATAGAGAAATTTTGCATTCAGTCACTCTCCATGAAATTCCCTATGGAGTATTCAGCTTTAAACCGACAGGAAAAAGGGGAATACCTCTTCATTAAGCTTAACAGGCCTATCCGTATATGCGGTATGGTTAAGAATGATGGCGAACCAGGTGGCGGTCCATTCTGGGTTCAGAACTCGGATGGCGAAGTATCGTTACAGATCGTTGAATCTTCACAAATCGATTTTAACAATCCTGAGCAGAAACAGATCTTTTCGCAAAGCACCCATTTCAACCCTGTTGATCTGGTGTGTGGAGTTCGCAACTATAACAATGAATGTTTTGACTTGCACGACTTTATTGATCCATCGACAGGATTCATCTCTGTAAAGTCAATGTTTGGGAAGCCTCTTAAGGCGCAGGAATTACCCGGTTTATGGAATGGAGCCATGGCCGAATGGATTACAATTTTTGTTGAAGTTCCTCTCATCACGTTTAACCCTGTGAAGACCATCAACGATCTTCTTCGGGATGAACATCTATGATTTCCGAACATTTCAGCCATTTAATAGTTAATGATTAATCAGAAAATGCATCGAAGCCAATCCTATTCTGGTCGGCTTTTGAATTGCATATTAAAAATATTTCTTACTGAATGAGATCCATTTCCGCCATATTACTAAAAGAGATGATAGATAAAGAGGCTCCCATTCAAGTTATCGACATGCGGGAACCTGACCAATATGAGTGTTACCATATCACGACTTCTATTAATATTCCTTTAAATATCATCAAAAACAAGACTGACTTTATCAGACCCAAAAGGTTGGTTATTGTTTATTGTAGTTTTGGGGCGAAAAGTGAATATATGGCTGATTATCTGCGGGAGACGCTCAACACCAGAAATATTTGTTTTCTGGAAGGGGGTCTATATGGATGGTATAAAGATGTGGATCCCTCCGCTCCTATCTTTTGATAATGCACTGAATCTTAAAGCAAATCTGAAAGTTCAATACTGAATAAAGTTATTCATTTCCCTTTATGACAGGTAATGCAATAAATCATATTTTAACACCTGCTGAAGTAGGTCCAAATTCACCTGAATAGTTCTAATTCTATTTATGACTTACATCATAGATATCTGAACCATCGTGTTCAAAAACTGTAACACCCATGTCTGTCATGGGGTGGGCCATCAGCGAGGTCAATACATCATGTGATGCTGTAACCGAATGACATCCAACCATACTGACACGGTAAATCTGGTCAACGTTTTTAAAACTGGCTGCCAAAACTTTGGTTGTCATGTTAAATAGCTTGAATGTCTTGACGATATCGGAAACTACATCAATTCCGTGTGAAGAGATATTATCCAGACGGTTTACATATGGAGCAACAAAATCAGCGCCTGCATTGGCTGCTATCAAGGCTTGTTGTTGAGTGAAAATAGCAGTTGCCGTTACATTCATACCGGCATCCTTTACCATACTTATTGCACGATAGCCTTCGCGTGTTACGGGGATCTTCACATAAAAATTATTCTTCAGATCAAAGAAATCACGGTAGCGTTTGGCTTCTAACAATATATCGTCTGAGTTTTCACTGATGGTCTGAATATGGATCATCTTATTCCCGATACAAGCCAATATTTCAGGAATAATGACAGATAGTTTCTTGCCTTCTTTTGATAGAATCGAAGGGTTTGTTGTGACTCCTTCCATGGGATAATAGCTGAACAGATCTTTGATCTCTTCAATGTTCGCAGTGTCTGCTAAATAAATCATAATAGTTTAAAATTGGTAATCGATAAATTTATGTTGTAGACCTTGGTTTGCGTGGTCTTCCATCATCTTTCTTTTTATAATTTCCACCGGGTTTAGGTCCCCGCTTTTTATATTCACCACCTGATCTGCCTCTTGATACTGATGGATTATACTCAGGCCCGTCGCCCCATTCTATGGGGGTCTTTATTTTGTAGACAGGCATTTCCAACATCTGTTCGATACGTTTAAATGAATCCTGTTCTTTGCGTTCTCCATTGATAAATGTGATGGCCACTCCTTCGCGCTCGGCACGGGCAGTACGTCCAACACGGTGAACATAATCTTCGGCATCGCGGGGAACATCGTAATTGATGACAAGCTCAATAGTGTCAATATCTATACCACGGGCCATGACATCTGTTGCAACCAACACATGTGTCTGTTGATTTCTAAATCTCAACAATACAGCTTCACGCGACTGTTGTTCAAGATCTGAGTGAATCTCTTCAACTGAATCGATCACCTTAGCCAGATTGCGTGCGACATCCTTTACAGCCTGTTTTGTTGAACAAAAAACTAGTACACTTTTCAGATCTTTTCCCTCGAGTAAATGACTGATAAGGTTAATCTTGCTCTTATCGTGAACCAAATAAGCTGCCTGCATCACAGAGTCGACAGGTTTAGAAACGGCAAGGTTTACTTCTACAGGGTTTTTCAAAATCTTCTTGGCCAGCTCCCTGATCTTAGGTGGCATGGTTGCCGAGAACATTAGTGTCTGTCTCTCTTCAGGAAGGAAACTGATAATCCGCATGATATCTTCGATAAATCCCATATCAAGCATGCGATCTGCCTCATCCAATATCAGACACCGAACCCCTTCAGAAGTCAGGTGGCCCATGTTGAGATGCATCAATAGTTTTCCGGGGGTAGCAACGATCACATCACTTTGTGTCATTAATGCTTTTCGATGTGTGTCATACTCAATGGCATCTCCACCGCCATAAACAGCTTTGGAACTAACCGGCATAAAATAAGCCAGACCAATAATTTGCTGGTCTATCTGCATTGCCAACTCACGTGTAGGTGCTATAATAATTGCAGAAGTACAATTACAAGGATTTGTAACAATCTGGTTAAGCATCGGGATAAGGTAGGCTGCCGTTTTACCAGTTCCAGTCTGTGCGCAACCGATAAGATCCCTGCCTTCGAGAATCGGACCTAATACTGCCTCCTGGACAGGTGTGGGTGATTCATAACCCATAGAGTCAATTGCATCAAGCAAGCCCTGGTCGAACGAATAATCAACAAATTTCAATACGAATATATTTTATACAAAATTAACCCTTTAATGAATATAAAATTGCAAAGAAATCAGAAACTGCAATCAGAAGTAATATATATGAATAAAGAAGGGATTTTTAGTCTGGAACAGACCGGAATGGAAACAAAAAAAGGAGTGTTTCCACTCCTTTTTTTCAAGTAGGATTAACATACCTTATTATTACTTTTTGCCTTTTAATGCAGCGATAGAATCAGCTTTTCTGATAGAATCTGCATTTATAATGGTAACTGAATCAGCCTTACGAATTGAATCAGCCTGAATAGTAGCGATTGAGTCAGCTCTGCGAATTGAATCTTGTTCTGCGATTTTAGCTTTTTCAGCTGCACTAGGTCCACAAGCGATAAAAGAAGCCATTCCGGCTACAACCAATAATTGAATTAATCTTTTCATAATGTTTTTTGATTTTTTAAAAGCGATGCAAATTTACAGCTATTTCCAGAAAGAGAACTATTATATGGTTTAAAATTTTCCCAATGAGAACCTAAAATAAATAGATTGTTTATATCATTCTATCCATCATTATATTATAATGATAATATTCGTTCTAAAGTGTAGAATAATTCTACAATATTTTACAAACCCTACACGAAAAAGCATCATAATATTGACAAGACCCACGAATTGGATACATTATAGACAATTCAATAATCAAAAATGAACAAATCAGGGCCCTTTTTGAATGAAAATATATAGATTTCATTTGCCCGTAGGGCATAAATGTCAATAGAAATAAGTTGCTCCTCTCATTTTTGCCCGTAGGGCATTAACATTCAATGTTGATCCCCTATGGGGAAAGTTTATAATGTGAATGTTTCTATTGATATTTATCCCCTACGGGGAAACTTAAACAGTTTCTTAAAGTTTTGTAAATTTGTGTTGTTTAATATAATCGATAACACTACATTTACTAAAAGCAATTTTCATGGCTCCATTGGCTGAACTATTACGACCCAAAAATCTGGATGAATATATCGGACAGGATCATCTGTTGGGTTCCGGAGCCATACTTCGTCAGGCTATTGAATCAGGATCTATACCCTCCATGATTCTTTGGGGTCCTCCCGGAGTAGGAAAAACCACTCTGGCTCATATCATCGCAACTTTATTAAACCGTCAATGCTTTACATTAAGTGCAATAAGCGCTGGTGTAAAAGATGTAAGGGAAATCATTCAAAATGCCAGAGAATCTAATTCAAGCCCAATACTTTTCATTGATGAAATTCACCGTTTCAGCAAGTCACAACAGGATTCATTATTGGGTGCAGTTGAAAAGGGAGATGTAACATTAATTGGTGCCACTACTGAAAACCCTTCCTTCGAAGTTATTGCACCTCTCCTTTCGCGCTGTCAGATTTATATTCTCAAGACTTTATCGGAAACCGAATTGCTAAAGATTCTGGAAAGAGCAAGACAAGAACTTGAGGTTAGAAACAAAATAACTGTTACCATAAAAGAACACGACGCCCTGTTGCGTATTTCTGGAGGAGATGCAAGAAAGCTGCTCAATGCAATAGAGTTGGTGGCTCAAATGGAGGGATCGAAAAGCAAAGATGTGCTGATTACCAATGAAAACACCATCCGCATCATCCAGCAGAACCTTGCTTTTTACGACAAGGGTGGTGAGATGCATTACGATATTATATCCGCTTTCATCAAAAGTATCCGTGGCAGCGATCCCAATGCTGCTGTCTACTGGCTTGCCCGAATGATAGAAGGTGGTGAAGATCCACTTTTCATTGCACGCCGGTTATTGATTCTGTCGTCTGAAGATATCGGGAACGCCAATCCCAATGCATTGTTGTTAGCAAATGCTTGTTTTGATGCTGTCAACAAGATTGGGTATCCTGAATGCAGGATCATTTTGTCTCAAACTGTAACCTACCTTGCTTCTTCGGCAAAAAGCAATGCTGCTGTGATGGCTATCAGTATGGCACAGCAGCTCGTTCAACAAACAGGAGACCTCCCGGTGCCATTGCATATCCGCAATGCTCCCACAAAGCTGATGAAAGAAATAGGCTATGGTGAAAACTACAAATATGCACACGACTTCCCAGGCAACTTTGCAGAACAGGAGTTCCTTCCCGGGAAGATTTCAGGCCGGAAGTTGTATGAACCTCAAAACAATCCGAGAGAGAATGAACTAAGAATCAGATTGAAAAGCCTTTGGAAAAATAAATATGGTTATTAGTTTTTATTATCCTGATATTAAAACAAAAAAGTGCCTCATAATTGAGACACTTTTTTGTTTTTACTTCTTATACATTTTCAAAATACAAGAAGAGTGTATGAACATTTTGGTTTACCAACCTGGGTTCTGAGCCATATTTGGATTGGTACTCAAATCATTTGAAGGAATACCCCATACAAATTTAGGATCAGTAGCAGTCACTGTCTTTAGATTAAAGTCAGCGCCTACATTAATAAGATTTACATTTTGTGCCGGCTGTCTGGTGAATCCCATTTTCCAACGTTTCAAGTCATCCAAACGGAAACCTTCACAGAACAATTCGCGTCCACGTTCGTCCTGAATTGCACTCATCAACACTGTTCCGGTTAATCCTGTTAAAGCAGGAATTCCACGAGCAACCCTAAGAACATTCAATGTAGCCAAAGCAGCGGCTTCAGTAGCCGGAGTTTTTGCTGCAGCTTCTGCACTGACCAGATACATTTCAGCTATACGGAAAACTTTGGGTTTCTGCGCATAATTGGTTGTAGCTGCTGTGAATAATGCAGGGTTACCTGAATATTTGCTTACAATCCAAATATTTGGATAAGAGATCCCTTGAATAAACACAGTTTTCTGTGCCAAATAGACATTTTTACGTAAATCTGTAGCGCTGTATTGGTCAATAACCCATTGCTCAGGTAAGAAATCAGGAGTGTAATAGTTTTTAGCCGGAACAAAACCCTGATAAATACTATTCGTATTAGGTAATTCACTTGGTGCAGATGCAAAAGGCTGGAAAATTGTTTCGGTGCTTACATCATTTACCCACATTGAAGTCATTGCAGCAGCAGTCGTAACCAATGGATATTTTCCGCTTGTAATCAATGCATTGGCGTCATTAGCTGCCAATGTCCAATTTTGCATACAGAGTGCAACACGGGCCTCAAGAGCCGTTACGCAATCCTTAGTAAGTTTGGTAGAATTTTGAGCGCCGGCAACGGCAGCAAGGTTTGTCCTGGCAAGAGCAATGTCTGCCATAATCTGCGTATACACCTCGGCAACCGTATTGCGTTTTGGCATCAACGTAATGTCAAATGTCAAAATCAAAGGTACACCCGGATCGGTAGTAGCTGAAGTAGGATCATAGGCTTTTGCCCATCTTAGCACCAACTGATGATAATAGTATGCACGCATAAGATAAGCTTCACCTTTATACTTAGGGATCAATGTAGCATCATCCTTAGGCCCGACAGTAATTTTATCGACATTGTTCAGGAAATTGTTCACATTGGCAAGTGCATAATAGTAAGGGTACCATGTATCACGGATGGTGTAATCATCAGCCAAAAAACTGGTCCATTTGTGAGGGAAACCATTTCTGTTTCCATAATCCAGTGTTGCATTCAACAGGTCAGCCTGTACATCCGTTGAATATGTAAAGAGTCCATAAACCCTGCTTCTTAAAAGAGCATATAAACCGTTATCCAGTGTTGTGGCGTCTTTAACGGAGGAGAAAGCTTGTGAAGTTTCAATAGAATCGTATGGAAATTTACTCAGGTTACAAGAAGACACGGTAGCAAGTATAACCACCGCCAATGACATTATTTTTAGATATTTTTTCATAATCATTTTGGTTTTGTGGTTAATTAAAATGTGATTTCAACACCAACAGTGTATTGTTTTGTATTTGGATTTGCACCTGTTGTGAGGTTGGAATCGATTTCTGGATCCGGACCACTGTACTTGGTGACGGTCAACAAGTTACGACCTGTTAAGAACACTTTGAAGTTCTTGATCACATTGGTTTTCTTCAAGATCGATGAAGGAACTGTATAAGCGATACTTAAATTCTTCAAACGCATGAAAGAAGCATTTTCAATTAACCTTGAATCAAATTGGGTAAACTGTGAAGTATAAGCAGGGAATTTAGTAACATCTCCCGGTTTTTGCCAATAGTCAAAAACAGTTGTTGACTGGTTGTAGCCTGCAAATGCGTTAGGATTTTCTGTAAAATAACGGTCGTTATTGATCAGATATTTACCCAAAGCAAAAGAAAAGTCTGCTTGTAAACTGATACCCTTCCAGCCTGCATTTAAACCAAATCCACCTGTAAACGGTGCATAACGTTTTATACCGGTATTTTGCTCAAGAGAAGCAGATGAAAATACTTTTGTAGTTGCAGTTTCGGAATGAACCGTTTTATCCGCTCCCTGAGTATACCACATTGGCTTTCCATCAGCAGGATCGACGCCTGCAAAAACAGGATAGAAGAACATTACAGGACTGTTAACAACCCAACATACTCCGGTATTTGGAATGATCCAGTAATTTTTTCCCTGGAAAAGTGACGTAACTTTTTCCTTGTTATAGTTTAAATTGACGTAAGGAGTGACGTAAAAATCATTTCCTCTTACAGCATCAAATTCGAAAGTTACATCAAGACCGGTATTCTTCAGTGTTCCAACATTTGACAAGACTGAGCCAAAGCCTGAAGTGTAGGGGTAAGGAACAGAGATCAACATATTGGCAGTTGAACGATTGTAGTATTCAACATTTAAACGGACTCTTTCTTTAAACAGACCAATTTTAGCGCCCAATGTCAGCAGGGTTTGTTTTTCCCAACTCAAATCCGGATTTCCAGAAGTATTAATGTTCCAACCGGTACCGTTTGAATAGAGATTGGTAGACACTGTTGCCAAACTGTTGTAGTTACCAATTTCAGAGTTACCACTGGTTCCGTAACTTGCTTTCACATTCAGACCAGAAATAATGTCCACTTTCCGCAAGAATGATTCTTTCTTGGCATTCCACATCAAACCACCTGAATAGAACATGGCAGAACGATTACCTGGACCAAAACGGGAAGACTGGTCATTGCGCACAGAAGCGTCAGCATAATATTTCTCATCTAAACTATATTCTGCACGACCAAAATAAGAGAGATAAGCATACTGGGTATGTGATGAACTCACATCTTTATTTGTTGGACCAGCGTTTAACAACATAAGTCTGTCATCGGTTTGTCCTGAAGATGTACCATAAAAGGAAGTATAATCATTAGCAATACCTTCCTGACCGGCAAGTAGCGTGAATTTGTGTTTGGTGTTTACATTAAATTTGTACTCAGCTGTATTGGTGATCGTAGTCGTAATATTTCTGAATAAGTACTCATATATATTCCCATTATTCAAACTCCCTATATATGAAGGCAACCTTTCAGTTGTTGTTCTTCTGTCATAGGCATCAATACCGGCCTGAGCTTTCAGTGTTAACCCTTTAAAAGGAGTAATCTGAATGAAACTCGATCCGTTAACCTGGGTGTAATTCTCAGCATAAAAAGCAGCTTTTGCAGCCAGATATTCAGGATTGTATCGTCCTAAACCAGGAATTATATCTGGATAAGGAACCCCGTTAGCATCGTATGGAGAATAAAATGGCTGTCCAAGAATAGAGAGCCCTCCATTGGTACTGTTTGAAGTATATGGAT
>Ga0209748_1001029_pt1 | contig 14025 bp, 10 predicted proteins | sample BarGraIncu00421A_FD_185490 | JGI IMG/M metagenome (GOLD analysis project Ga0209748, IMG submission 185490) | Arctic peat soil microbial communities from Barrow, Alaska - Barrow Graham LP Incubations 004-21A (SPAdes) (version 2) | ecosystem: Environmental > Terrestrial > Soil > Wetlands > Peat... | reverse complement strand
ACTTTATTATTTTGATCCGTAAAATTTTTATCCTGATCTACATAATTCAAAAAATTACCTGCAGGTTGTTGACAAAACTTTATAAATCCGAGATATTTACGAATTTCTTCTATCCGTTCTTTCGAACTTTCCAGTTTAAAGATCATACAAGTTGCAACTAATGCTCTTGCATTATCATCCAACGTATAACCAGATTTAATATCAGGTTGATTAATTTTTGAAAACTGTATCAATCCTATATCGGTGGTCATTACTTTCAGATGATTTAAGTTTATATCCGGAAGATTATATTGAATTTTAATTTTTTCACCTGCAATTTGTTGGAATAACATAGCATGTGATACCGCCGAGTTTTCCCATGCAGTTGATACAATTTTCTGTAAAGTATTTGTAACAATGCTTTTACGTAACGGATTATCATTAAGTAATCTAATGACATCTTTCGCCAATTGTGTTGAATCATTAAAATCGAAAATGATCCCTGTATCTTTCGACAAGACTTCCACAGCATGGGGAATAGGGGTTGAAATAATAGGGCAACCACAACTCATAGCGTAAACAAAAGTTCCGCTAACAGCTTGATTTGGATCGTTTGATGTAAACAAATAAATGTCTGTTAATTGCAGATATTCCAGCAATTCGGGGAGAGCAAGGTATTTATTGATGAATTTCACATGGTTTTGAAGACCAAGATCTTGTACTTTTTGAATTAAACTATTCCTGTAAACTTCTCCATCATTTTTCACAACTTCAGGATGAGTTTTACCAATGATCAAAAAGATAGCTTCAGGACATTGTTTTATAATTTCAGGTAATGCATTAATTGTAGTTTCCAGACTCTTTCCTGAACTTAATAAACCGAAAGTTGAAAGTACTTTCCGTCCTGTTAAATTATATTTCACTTTTAGAAATTGTTCACTCAAATGTGGTACTAAATGGGTACCATGAGGAATTATTGAAATATTTTGCTTAGAAATACCATAATCGTACTTTAGAATATTCGCTGATGTATTTGTCATAACAATGACAGATTTGCAAGCTGAAGTAATATTTTTTACTTCTATTTTTAAATGTTGACCCGGTTTAGGCAGTACCGTGTGAAAAACTAATACAACCGGTTTGGATACCTCATAAATAAATTGAAGAAATGCCCTCTCCTGTTCTTTATATAAGCCAAACTCATGTTGAATCAATACAAGCTGAATTTTTTCGTCATCATTAATAGACTGAGCTAAATTCAAATAGGAAGAAACCTTAGAAGTATCCAGTATAAATTTCACTTCCTGAGGATAATCATAATTTTGGTTACCGGTTTCTAATGCACAAACCTTAATGGATAAAGATTTACAGAATTTATTATTTAGTGCCTTAATTAAATCCTGTGAATATGTGGCAATGCCGCATTCCCTTGGTGGATATGATGTTATAACCAAAATTTCTGACAGATCATTATCTTGATAATCAGCAAATTGTTTTTTATTTTTTTTCGTTATAAAATGTGGATAAGTTGTATTTTTACAACTATACAACCCTTTCTGATTTATATAATTTGCTTTTTGATTGGGTATTATATTAGTTTTCATTTTCTGTAGTTTTAATATTTTCAATTGTGATAATCTTAGTAGGTCTTAATATATTTCATTTTCAAATTTGAGGTCTCAATTGTTTTCATGACATGTTATTACTTTAATCATGTCATTTTTCTTTTCTTGAAAATTGGTTTAATTCTAATCATTAATGGCATTGTATCACCCAATAAAAAGCCCCATGGTTTCATGGATTCTATATGATCAAAAATCACCTTCACAATGGCCAACAACGGTAAGGAAAGAAACATGCCGGGAATTCCCCACAAAGCATCTCCCACCAGGACTACCACTATGGAAAAAAGGGCATTGATTTTCACTTTGGAAGCTACGATCTTTGGTACAATAAAATCATTGTCAATGATCTGAATGAATGTATGAACCCCTAGGACGTAAAGAGCAAACCAGGGAGATGATTTAGTAACCAGGGCAACCATCATAAACAAGGCAATGGCTATAAGTCCGCCAATATAGGGGATCATATTAAGCAAAGCGCCAAGCACGCCAAGCAAAATAGCATATTGAATTCCCAGCAATAAAAGCCCTAATGCATTGAGTGAACCAACAATTATTGCTTCAATAATCAATCCTACCAGATAGTGCTGTACAACTGATTTTGTCTGGGTTACAATAACACCTACCTGACTTTGATTTTCTTCATTAAAAAGCCTGTGGCTAAATTCAATTAAAAGCGGTTTATAATATAGAATAACAAAGATGTAAACCGGAATTAAGATTATGGATGTAATTATACTGCTCACACTTACAATAGTTTGCCCGATTGAAGAACCATTAATATTAATGAGTTCATGTTCGGTTTTGGTAATCCAGGCATGGATAATTTGAGGTTGGATATTCAAATAACCGGAGGCGTAACTGATTGTTTGATTGAGTATCACTGTGAATTTTTTTACAAACAGGGGCCATGAATCGCTGAAGTTAACTGCCTGGGTATAAATAAATGCGCCAAAAGCAGCTATAATTATAATAGTAAGAAGCATCGTAATAATAATGGCTACAACTCTATTTATTCTTATACGAACAAAGAAATTGACAACGGGATTGAGTAAGATAGCAATGATGAAGGAAAAAATCAGTGGAAGGATAATACTCTGAGCTACATACAATATAGCTAACAAGGCAGATAGACCTACAAAGAAAATGCCGGCCTTCGCATAAAAGGGCAATATGGTATTATTTGTAATCATGTTTTTTCAATTATTTCTTCATTCTTATGAATAAACTTTTGTATAATAAATTCCAAAAAGTTTTTAGGACATCAGGATGTTGTGCAACAATATTCGTAATACCAAACTGCAATAAAGATTCTACGGGATATTCTGTCCATATTTAACAATTAATTAAGTCAGTTCCGAAAATCCTCAGGCAGAACAATTTTATAAATAATTTCTTTTCGGAACAGACTCAATATTGTAAACTAACCGATATCTAATAATTCCTTACCAAGTTTCAGGTCTTTTCAACTTCTTAAACCTAGTCCTTAACTTCTTCAACAAGATTATTTACTTCGCTTTTTGTTTTTTCAAATTTTTCGGTTATGCTTTCAACGAAATCATTGAATTTATCTTTCAATGCATCAACTTCACTTTCTCCTTTTCTGTAGATGGTTCTACGGGTTACTACACCTTTGGCAGGAGCATATAAAACACCTAACAATGCACCAATGGCTGCTCCGGCTACTACGCCTAATACTACTTTCCCTGTACTCATAATGTTGTTTTTTTGTGAATAATTATTTATTTGTAGATTACAAATGTAAATCTATCTAAAGAGTTGTTAGTTACATAATTTTTGTAAAGAATTACACAATTCACACTTTATTCATTCAATAACAACAAATTGATGATGAATATTGATAAAAGTTTACTTTCAGGTGTAATATACTTTTTATCTATAATGAAAAACTAACAAAACCTGATTCAAACATTTTTTGCTATCTTATGAAGGTGGGTATATTTAATAGAGACTTTATTCCGATTAAATTTACATTGCATTAATATTCTATGATATTCTGAAATTATGGAGTTCACAGGCAAGCTCCATTGCTAAATCTTCAAAACCAAACTTATGGCATCTGAAACGATTTTTGACTGTTGCGACACCTTTTTACGCCACCAATTGCATGTTCAACCAGGACTCGAAAAGAGAAAATTGAGCTATTTGCTTTTTTTTGTTCATCTGAAAGCTACTTTTCTTTTAGTTTCTTAGTAGGCATCTTCACAGTAACACCATTCGGAGTATATCTCTGAAATTCTGTATCTTGCCATAAGATAATGCCCAAAGGAAAACGGATTGGCTGATTATCGCATATCTTTTTATCATGAACACTTTCATCAACAGTTTTACTAAGCCAAATAATTCGCCTATTAGGCAAACTTAATAGGTTATTCTTCATATTATGAGTTTTTTACCGCTATTACGGGCTTTTTGAAGGTCGTTTGCTTTTGGTCTTTGAATAGGACGTTCAACACCATCAAAAAGTACATTATTACATGATTTTAAAATGAATTTTATCCTATATTCATTCCGTTCAGGCTGTTCACCTAATCGCTTTAATGCCTTTCTTAAAAGGTCTTATAATAAATGTATCAGTATATTAGCTTGAGGTTGTGTTATACCAAAACTTGCTGCATGATGTTCTTGTAATGGATTTGTTTTTAAATAAATCAACAAAAACATCAATTTATAATCTATTTGACTTGATAAACAACTCGGCGAATATTGAAGTTTGCTTAATTCTCCAGGTGTATATTTTTTAAAATTGTTCAGAAATTTTTATCCTGCAAAGAGCCATGAAATACAATATTAATATCAAATAGTGTAGGCCGTAAAATCCAGCTGGTAAAGACTTAAAAATGGTTAAGTCATTGAGATATAATATATAGAATAGAAAATAATACTCCGGCATTGAGTATACTCTCCTGTGCATCAAATAAACTTTGAACAAACAGTTGTGCCCCTATTACTGCTAATGCACGTTCTTCAAATCGAGTGACTGCAATACCAATATCATCAGCACCTTAAGCATCTCTACTGCTTCGTTCATTAAGGGTAGTGAACGATTCTACTTCTGATTTGAAGTTTTTTTTAAACACCCATGTTTTATGGCAGCACGAATACTACCTTCAGAGAATCCTTCTTCTTTGGCAATTGAATTGACACTTTGACATTCGTTTAGTTTACCCTGAATACGATCCAGCAGATTAGGGAGTAGCTTGTGACTCCAACCGTGACGTGCTTCATCAGGAAAAAAGGCACTCTCAACTTTTTCGCTTAAAATCTGTTTTCAACGACTGACACTATTTGTGAATACATAGAATGTATCGGCAATATACTGATTAGAACATAATCCCTCCAAAATCAAGTTTGTGATGATATAACGAAATTTTGGTAAATCACCAATTTTATGTAAAAATATCGGAATCCAGTTATGCAGATAATAAACAAAACCTTCATGCTCTTTAACTCCAAGTGTCAAAATAATCATTCATGTTTCGTGCGGGAATAGTGGTAGTAGTTGTCCCAAAACTGCAAAAACAGCAAATTTTATTTTACGAGCAAACACTATTTAATGCCTTATTATCAGCTATATGTAAGAGAAGTCTGAAAATAAGGCGAAGATTTATCGAGCTTTATAAAGTTATCTGTTTTCTTTATGACAAAACCTGCTTCCCTGAATGTATATAGCGATAAACGGAACGTTGAGAAATTGAAAGTTTTGCTGCAAATTCTTTTGCCGTTCAAGAATTGTAAATGTGTGAATCATGTAACTTTTTAGAATTACAATGTAACATCTACAAAGTTTGGCTTATTTATCTTTGCATCTAAGTTTCGTTGAATTAATCAAAAAATAATTATTCATCTTTAAAAATTACGATTATGAAAGGAAATGAGAAATTAATTATTATGATTATCCGTTGTATTTCCTAAATTGATTTTTGTATGTAACCGAGGCTATCAAAAGTCTATCAAATAAGTTTTCGCCAAAATATATCCTGTTAAATTTGTAACAAAATTCATTCAGATAGTTTTTCAGATATTCTGGTTTAATATCGTTATAAATTTTCAGTAACATACGTTTAGCGTTCCTAATTGTTATATAAACCCAAGGTAATACTTTTCCAATGTTTGTTTTTGTATTAATTGTTGTCGATGCTCTTTGATAATATCTTTTAATTGATGTAAGAAGTTGAATTGTAGGAATCAAATCCAATAAGCATTAAAATGAGTTTCAATTTGAACATTACAAAAGAGAGCTTGTTTATTTATAATATTAAATATTAAGAGAAGTTAGAAATTTAAATAAAAACAAATAATAACCAAAAATACGATGCATTGAAACTATTTATTATCTTTTCCAATATTGCCATTTACTATTGAAAATAAATAATACTAATATTCTATGAAAACTAAAAGTGAAAAAGACTTTCCTATAGTATGCGTAGGTGGTTCTGCCGGTGGTTTAGACGCTTATATCCGTTTATTAAAAAATTTGCCAGATGACATGGGAGTTGCTGTCGTTATTGTTAATCATGTGAGAACATTAGCTACTCAGTTGCATCAAATTCTACCGAATTATACAAAGATGCCAGTAGAGTTAATAACAGAGAAACTTGATATTCAACCTAATCATGTATTTATAATTCCTGAACAGCGTGACTTGCACGTGCTAAAGGATGAATTCAGACTTAAACCAATCTCAAAGCCCCGGGGATGGCCCGATGTAATTACTATTTTCCTTAATTCTATAACCAAAAACTGGAACGGTAAGCTTATTGCAGTCATAGTATCAGGTTATGATGGTGATGGTGCTGAAGCCCTTCGTGGTATAAAAGAAGTAGGTGGTACTACTATTGCCCAGTTACCCGAAAGCGCCAAGCAGCCTGATATGCCTAATAGTGCTATTGAAAGCGGTTGGATTGATTTTATTCTTTCACCGGAAGATATCGCTCAAGAAATTAGACGAATTGCTCAAGAAGACGAAGATAAAAAATAGGATAATGCTGGAATAGTAGAAAAAGTAATTAGGGAAAATAGACAAAATAGTTGGTGAAATCTTCTGTAATGCCTATTTTTGTTGCCTTTGCAGCATTTAATCATAATGGGAAAAAGTATGTTTTTATTACGGTAAGAAAATTTCCCGAAAGTTCATTCTATGTGAAATATCGTATAATCATATCAATTATTGTATTGAATTTACTTTTGGCAGATGAGCTTACTGTTGTCAACCAATACATAGTGCAATACGAAATGTGTTCAAACTGGTGGTATGGCAAGCTTCACCATGCCATCAGAAAACAGGCCATGGATGAAATGCTCCATACCGAATGGCTTATTGAGCGGATTATTTTTCTGGATGAAACACCCACCGTATCCCGGCTTAACGGAATGAAGATTGGGAAGACCGTATCAGAAATAGTTCATAACGAAAATGCTGTAGAGCTTAATGTTTTCAAAGAATACAATGAGGCAATCAAACTCCCCTGTGAAGTTGATGACCAGGGTTCTATTGAGTTGCTGACAAAAATACTCAAAATGGAAGAAGGACATGTGGATTGGGCGGAAATACAAGAGGCACAGATTGAACAAATGGGGCTGGAGAATTACCTGGTGAATCAGACTGAAAGTTCGACAGGTTGATTCTTTACAATTGGTGTATGAAAACAAACTTGCTAGTTGAACTTACAGAACAAAAATGCTGGATTGTATAGATGCATTCAGGTTTACAAGCATATCAACAGTGAATTTAGTGACAAATGAGGTTCTCTTGAAATAAAGTCAAAAAAGTAAATTATGAACGAAAATTTAAAAACTGCCAAAAACTGCCGTCATTATGCGATGTGCAAAATCGATTTTCTTGGAAGCGGTGTATGTGCTTCAGGATTGGAGAAACATTATGCCAGTTTTTATCCCGTAGGCAGAATGGATCTTTATGCAGCAATTGCAGAAAATACAATCCCTGTCACTGAAAAATGCGTAGAAATTGCAGACAGTTGTAATTTATGTGGTAAGTGCGATTATCAGTGTTACTATGTGAATGAAATGCGTCCCTCTAAAGTAATGAAGGCTTTAAAAGATCATGTAGGCGCTTATCTTAAAAATGGCGGTGAAATAGTCCATTCGGAAGATGACAAGATTCTTGGTGAAATGAAAATAATTGTCGGCGATTACTGGGCTACTAACGATGCAGCGGTGAGAATAGCTTATCATCATGATTTGTGTCCTCATGTAACTTTTAAAATGCCGGAATATGTTGTTATGCCAAATTCAAATGAAGAGATTTCTACTATCATTAAATTATTGAATAAAAATAATATTCCCTATATTGTACGTGGCAATGGCGCATCCAGTCATGGATTAGTATTCAGTGAAGGAGCGATCCTGGATCTTAGCCGTATGAAGACTATAGATTTTGACGAAAAGAACTGGTTTGTGAAAGTAGGACCTGGAGTTGCATCATTTGATCTCCAACAGGAAGCAAATAAACGGGGCTACAGAGTCCATACAGCAGAACCGGCATCGCGCGTTTGCTCGAACATTATGACCACCGGTTTGCTTTCCCTCTTTTCAACGACATACGGTATCTCTGCAGACAACTTTGTAGACGCAGAGTTTATAGCAAAAGACGGTTCATTTTTCAGGCTGAATAACATTACTGCGCCTAATCTTTTCTCGTTCCAAAATTCAATTTCAGACCATGAAGCTTTTGCCATTTGTGTATCAGTAAGTATGAAACTTCATCCCGTTACAGATGATGAAAGCGGGATTCTCGTACCTTTTCAAACTCTTGATGGCGCACTTGATTTTGTTAAGATTTGTTCAACGCGGCATATTGGACTTGCCATAGGAATTCTGGGAAGCGAGTTTGTGTCATCTTTTATCGCCCCCACCAAAAAACTTGCCATTGAAGCAAAGGACATTTTCATCAATAAATTGGGAATGCCCTATCTTGTACTTCTCATTGGAGATAAATATGCTTTACGTTCCGTTAGTGATATGGGGTTTCCTTTCATAGACCAGAAACTTTTCAAAACCATTTTTCAGGGATTATCTGCTCTTAAATCTGCGGAGTGGTTGAGCTTACTGAAGGGACTTTCAGACGATGAACCCTTTTCTTACCTCAAACTCAGCCAATTCGCAGAACTTGCCGAAACGGCAGTTGATCCTTCCCCTGCTCTAATGACTCAGGACATTGACCCGGATTTACGCCTTTTTTTTGAGAAACTATACTCCAGGCCGGAGATGAACGATCTTGTTTGGTTGAATACGTTCAGAATACAGAGTACACGCTGTTGCCGGGAAAAACCTTCTGTAGCGCTTGTAATGTATCTCCCGATTGACAATTCACTGATTGCAGAAATACAGGACGGGTTTAGAGTTATAGCCGAAAAGTATCACCTAAAAAACGAACTTGGATTTATTACGCCTATTGACAATGGGAAAAGATGCGTCTGGGAATACGATTATTATTTCGACCATAATGATCCGGCTGAAGTATCAAATGTTCAACAGGCAACACATGAAGCTGGTATCCTGATGGATGAATATTCCGTAAAAACCGGCACAATCAGGCAGGTTCGATATGTTGTTAATCAGGGGTGCAGCAGAAAAGAAAATTTATTGTATTTATAATCCTAAAAACTGTTTTATGTTCGATAAAAAAAAACCAATAATTGCCTTGACCGGTGCAACCGGTTTTTTGGGTAGCCACCTCATGGCTTCTATGCTTTCAGATGGCTATAAAATCATAGTGCTTGGCCGTCCGACAAAAGAAGAAACTTTACAGGAAAGAATTTCCAAACTTTTACAATGGTTCGGTATTGAAGAATTAGCAGGTCAATTAGAGTTAGAGGAAATTGATTTTTTAAAACCAAAGCTGGGCATACCGGAGGATAAATACAAAAACCTGTGTGCAATCACTGATCAGATTATCCATTGTGCTTCAGACACAAGTTTTGCAGAACGAAAGCGTGATACTATTTTCAAATCCAATGTTTCCAGCTTGGAAGGTATTCTTGAATTTGCAGCAAATGCCAATGTGAATTTTTTCCATTATATAAGTACAGCCTATGTTGCAGGGGCGAATGTAACGATTTGCAAAGAAAGAATTTCTTCAGCAACCGATTTCCTGAATGTTTATGAAGAAAGCAAAGCACAGGCGGAGAGCATAATTTCCGCATTTTGCGAAAAGAAAGAAATACCATATACAATAATTCGTCCTTCTATTGTTTACGGTGATTCGCGCACAGGTCGTTCACTCAGGTTTAATGCTTTGTACTTTCCAATCCAGTCAGTAAAATACATCAAAGATATCTATACGAATGATATAATAAATCATGGGAGTAAGAAATCCGGTAAGTTAGGGATATTTATTGATGATGAAGGTTATCTATTTTTACCACTTAGAATTTATTTGCCTAAAAAGGGATCTCTTAACCTGATTCCCGTTGATTATTTTGTGAATGCCACCATGAAAATAATTGACAATGCTACTTCTGGTGGAATCTATCATTTAACGAATAATTCTCCATCAAAGATGGAAATCATTTCTGTCTTTAATGAAAAATTTATGAAAATCAGAGGTGTAGAGATTATTTATGGCAAATCGACAGACAATGCTTTACGAAATCCAGCAGAAGAACTGTTTGATCGTTTTATAGAACCCTACCGCGAGTATCTATCAGATAACAGAATTTTCGACAGGGCAAATACTGACTTGGTTACCGAAAATTTGCATCCACCGGAATTTACCAATGATATATTCAAAAACTGTATGGAATATGCCATTCGCGTTAACTGGGGGGAATCAATTTTTGCAGAAGTTAATCATAAATCATAAATAATTCAGGTAATGTAAAATGGTTTCATCATTTAACTCTTGTTATGGCTAAAATATTGCTTATAAACTCCAATAGATTCAAGCATCCATGGCCTGTTATACCTTTCGGACTCTGTTGCATAGCGACTAATCTGGAAGTCAATGGAAAGCACAATGTCTGTTTTCTGGATTTGTGTTTTTCTTTAAATTGCGAAAATGATATACAAAAGGCAGTTCAGAGTTTTACACCTGATATGATTGGTATCAGTATAAGGAACATTGATGATACAGGAGGCTATAATACACATTTTTTGTTGGAAGATGTCAAAAATGATGTCGTTGATTATTGCAAAAAAGAATTCTCCGGTCCTATCGTTATCGGAGGTCCTTCGGTCGGTATTAGCGGAAGGGAGATGCTTGAATATTTTGACCTTGAATATGCGTTACGTGGCGACGGTGAAGCTGTGATGCTTGAATTTGTAAAACGTATTGAAAACCGGCAGCCTTTGGAAGGATTAAAAGGTTTAATTATACGCAGGGATAAGACAATTATTCAGGACAATGAGCCTTTCCGTGTGCAGGATTTAGACTCAATGCCATTCCCAAAGCCACTTCGTTATTTAGATCTTGACCGGTATCGCCGCTTAGGGTCTCCTGTCCAGATACAAAGCAAGCGGGGCTGTGCATTAAGGTGCTCTTATTGCACGTACAATAATATTGAAGGAAAGCAATATCGCTTAATTAATCCAAGGCGTGTAGCCGATGAAATTGAAATTCTTGTTAAAGAAACAGGCATTAATCACGTTGAATTTGCTGATAGTATTTTTAATATCCCTCTCTCTCATGCGAAAGAGGTTTTGAGGGAAGTCATCAGTAAAAATCTTGACCTCAAACTGCATACAATGGGGCTTTCTCCTGCAGCTGTGGACGAAGAACTTCTGGACCTGATGAAAAGTGCCGGTTTTAATGAGGTGGATTTAGGTGCTGAGTCTGCATGTGATGAAGTACTTGAAAGTCTTGCCAAAAATTTTAAACGTTCTGATGTTATAAACACTGCAAATCTTCTAAAGAAGAAAAAGATACCGGTAACATGGTTCATTATGCTTGGCGCTCCTGCAGAAACCAAGGAATCTGTGCTTGAAACCTTGAATACAATAAGAAGCGTTGCATCAAAATGGGATTTGGTTTTTGTGTCTACAGGTGTTCGCGTTTACAACGGGTCTCCCCTTGCCAAAGAGATTAGGAAACATGATATCCATTGTACAAGTGACAATTTTTTGCATCCTGTAAAAATTGAACCTGAGAAAATAGATTTGGCCGATATTCACACAATCACAAAACGCTACTCATTTCGATTCCCCAACTTTTATTTCTACGAAAAAGAACATATAACTCCCGGTTGGATTCTTATAATTGGCAATTTTTTATTAAAAGTGTTTCATTCCCGTCAACCCGTTTGGCGTTTACTCATACTATTAAAAAGGATTGAGTGTTTGCTGGGAATAGGTTTGGTAAAAAGAGGTGTATTTGAGATAAAAATGAGCTTATTTGATAAGAAAGATCTAAAAACAAATGGGTTTTCTCTAATCCTGCAAAATAAATTACATTCTAAAAAATAGCGAAATGCAGAAAGTAACTGAAGAAATATACAGTCGTATAGATAACGACATTTATAATGTGGAAGGAGAGAGATGGTGGCAACCTGACTTCTCACTGAATCTGTTAAGAACTTTATATAATCCCTTCCGTGTAAATTATGCAAACAAAGTATTTGAACACCTTAAAATAAATCCAGAAGAAAAATCTGCATTGGAAGTTGGTTGTGGAGGAGGAATATTAAGTGAAGAGATAGCAAAATTGGGTTTTATATTTACCGGAATTGACCCTTCAGAGCAATCGTTGAATATTGCAATAAAACATGCAAAAGATAACAACCTGAATATAAAATATGAGATGGGAACCGGAGAGAATCTGCCATTTCAGAATAATTCCTTCGATGTAGTCTTTTGTTGCGATGTGCTTGAACATGTTCGTGACTTACCAAAAGTAATTTCTGAGATTTCACGTGTTTTGAAAAACGGAGGCATATTTATTTATGACACTTTCAATCGTACATTTATCAGCAAAATAGCTATTATCAAAATATTACAGGAATGGAAACGATGGGCTATAATGCCTCCTAATCTTCATGTTTGGGAAATGTTTATCAAACCCGATGAGATAAGATTTTTATTAAAAGAAAACCAATTGGATTGGAAAGAACACCGTGGAATTAAGCCAAAAATCTCCTATCCGAAAATGCTTAGATATCTCCACAAAAGAGCAATTGGGGATTTGACTTATGAAGAATATGGTGAAAAATTCCGAATGGTTGAAAGCAGCAGCAATCAAATTATGTATATGGGATATGCAGTTAAAAGAAAATAACGCTACAAAAATTTAGTACAAATAAGAACAGTCTGAATTAATAAAAAGAAAAATGATAGTCTTTGGTAGCTGAATCCTATTCCATAACGCATTAAATCTTTATAAGAACTAACTATAGAAGTTGCAGAAAATGTATGAATTATGTAACTTTTTTCAATTATTCTGTAACATTTATTTGATTGAAGCCGACTAACTTTGTTTTACCAATTCATGAAAAAAAACAATCAAAAGGTCAAATCAAATTAAAAATTATAATTATGAAAGGTAATGAAAAATTAATTACAATCATGAATGCGCTTTTGGCAGATGAACTTACTGTCGTAAACCAATACATGGTGCAATCTGAAATGTGTGCAAACTGGGGTTACGGCAAACTTCACCAAGCAATCCGGAAACAGGCAATGGACGAAATGCACCATGCCGAGTGGCTCATTGAGCGAATTATTTTTTTGGATGGAGCACCAACTGTATCTAAACTTAATCCGATGAAGATTGGGAAAACTGTGTCAGAAATGATCAGCAACGACGACGACACTGAACTTAAAGTTGTCAGTGAATATAATGATGCAATCAAACTCGCCCGTGAAGTTGATGATCAAGGCTCAGTTGATTTGCTTACTAAAATACTTAAAATGGAAGAAGGACATGTGGATTGGGCGGAAATGCAACGTGCACAGATAGATCAAATGGGGTTGGAGAATTATCTGGTTAATCAAACTGAAAGTTCCATCATTAGTTGAGTTTTGTAAGAGAAATTAGAAAATAATTTTAAGATGAGAAAAGGTCATATTGGTAAATGGCTGTGCATTGGTAAGCTGTGATGATATAGGTAATCTATTAATTTTAAAAAAAACAGCCATGAAACAACATCTTGTAAAAATAAAATCGATTAAGCATATTACCCACGATGTGCTGCAAATTGTTACTGAAAAACCTGAAGAGTACAACTTCTCACCCGGGCAAGCTACTGAAGTTTCAATAAATAAACCCGATTGGAAAGGAAAGAAGAATCCTTTTACTTTCACTTGCCTTCCCGAAAATAATTACCTCGAATTTAGCATTAAAACATATCCGGCACACAAAGGTGTAACCAACGAATTGCTGAAATTAAAAAAAGATGATGAGCTGATTTTACATGATGTTTTTGGAGCAATCTCCTACAAAGGCGAAGGT
>Ga0209748_1001028_pt1 | contig 14030 bp, 14 predicted proteins | sample BarGraIncu00421A_FD_185490 | JGI IMG/M metagenome (GOLD analysis project Ga0209748, IMG submission 185490) | Arctic peat soil microbial communities from Barrow, Alaska - Barrow Graham LP Incubations 004-21A (SPAdes) (version 2) | ecosystem: Environmental > Terrestrial > Soil > Wetlands > Peat... | reverse complement strand
AAATCTGTGAAACTCATTTTAACAGATATATTCCCTTCTAAAAAATTACTGTGATAATTCAGATTGGCGCTACTGTCATTGCTAAATAATTCTTTTCTCCCTTTTAAATTTCCCATTAAAAACTGCCCCCTGATACTTATGACCGGAGAAATCTGTCGGGTTAACACAATCCCGTAACCAAATGTTGGTGAATGTTTCAAGGTAGTCCCGAAATTTCTACTGTTGATGTAACCCCAATATTGTGTTGAACCACCATTAAAATCAATTGACCAGCTGTTACTTAGAATATTTCTTTTCTCTATTGGTTTTTTCTCTTCAATTTTTTTCTCTACAGGCTTTTTCTCTACAGGCTTTTGGCCAAATACTATATTGCCAAATAACAGGATTAAGCAAAATAAAAAAAGCCATTTGGTTTTAAAACTAAGTGTAGAATTCTTCATGAGTTTAATTATTACTAAATGAATAATAGATATAGAAATGAAGCTAAAACAGAAATATCTGAAAGTATTCCTGTTTTAGCAACATGCCAAAAATAATATAATTAAACTCAAAAGTCAAATGATATTTGATCTTTGATAAATGTATGTTAAATATTTTAAAGTAATTATAATATGAACCGGCTACCAGCTCCCGCCAGCGCCACCACCACCGAAGCCCCCACCGCCAAAGCCACCGAAGCCGCCGCTGTCTCCTCCGCCAAACCCGCTTCCACTGTCATTATTGCTGCCACCGCCAAATCCACCAAGACCTCCCATGAACAGGAAAGGCCAGATAGGCATATTGTGACCAATTGAATGATGGTTACCACGTCCTCTGAAACCTCTCAAGACAATGAATGCCATTATGATAAGTATAATAAATGGTGTTATTGGAGACTTTCCTCCTCTTCTTCCTCTTTTTGCACCGAACGAACCATCTTTGTATTCTCCGGTAGCAACTTTCATTACTGTTAAAGCACCGGCATTTATTCCGGCGACATAATCACCCTTTGTGAATTCAGGAATCATGACCTCGTTCACAATACGTTTACATATGGCATCAGGTAATTTACCTTCCAGACCATAACCCGTTGCTATAAAAGCTTCTCCCTTTTCATTTCCGATTTTAGGTTTGATCAAAATAACCATTCCATTATTGTATTTTTTCTGTCCTACACCCCAGGTAGTACCAATGCGTTCTGCCATTTCTGAAGCAGTGTATCCATTGAGCGATTTCAAAGTAACAACTGAAATTTGCGTACTGGTACTATCATTGAAAGCAACCAGTCTGGATTCAAGTTGTTGCACCTGTTCAGGTGTCATTATTCCTGCCAGATCATTTACCAGGTGGGGTGGTTGAGGTTGAACCGGAATTTCTTGAGCCTGAACTGTTGAAAGCGTTAACAGGATTAAAAATATACCGAAAAATATATTTAGTTTTTTCATTTGAGCCCGATTAATTATCTCCGAATGAAACATCATCCGGTAGTTCATTTTTATCTTCTTTCTGATACGGGAAGTGTTTTTTAAGCAACTCACCTGCCAGTTCAATTCCTTTTGTAAGTCCCTCAGCAAAACGGTCTTCCTTGAAGTTGTTCAACATGAGCGTTTTCACATCATCCCAGAAATTTTCCGGAACAACAGTATCAATACCTGCATCACCCAAAACAGCAAATTTCCGATGTTTGACCGCCAGATAAAACAACACACCATTGTGTTGTTCAGTATTAGTCATTCCCAGTTTTTTAAAAAGATATACAGATCTATTAAGTACATCTCCTTCACATTCGTTTTCTATATGGACTCTGATCTCCCCTGATGTATTGAGTTCAGCCTGTTTAACGGCATTTAAAATATCAGCCTGTTGTTCAGGAGTAAAAAAATTCTTAGCTGTTGTTGCCATGATTGATGAATCAAAAGTAAAAGTACAAAATCTAAATATAACCTCCCTCCCCGTTTTGGGGAGGGAGGTAAAAGAATAGTGTTAAAATTTCACTTTCACAGCTTTTTCTGCACCTGCTTCTGCCTGGAAGTAACCTTTTTGTTGAAACCCGAACATACTTGCAAATATGTTGCTTGGAAAACTACGAACCGAAACATTATAGTCCTGAACAACTACATTAAATTTTTGTCGTTCTACTGTAATCCTGTTTTCTGTCCCTTCAAGTTGTGCCTGTAATTCAAGGAAATTTTGGTTTGCTTTTAGTTCTGGATATTTTTCCATCACAACCATCAAGCGGCCCAAAGATTGAGATAGTCCATCCTGTGCACCCTGAAACTTTTGAATCTGATCTGGTGTAAGTTTCGTAGGATCAACAGTAACTTGTGAAGCTTTTGCACGGGCATTGGTTACTTCAATAAATGTAGATTTTTCAAAAGCTGCATAACCCTTTACGGTCTCAACAAGGTTTGGAATAAGGTCTGAACGACGTTGGTATACATTTTGAACCTGTGCCCAGGCTTGTTTGGTTTTTTCTTCGCCAGTAACAAGTCCATTGTATTTTCCTGATACCCATGAGAACATGATTATCACGATCAATACAATTACGCCAACAATAATAAGTGTCTTTTTCATTTTTCATTTTTGGTTTAGTGGCCTCACACTTTATTTTTTTTGAAGAGTGAGGTCAGGGTTTATCCGAAGTCAGAATTAAAAACAATTGAAATATTTTATTCGTATTATATTTTGATAAGTTAATAGGCAGACTTTAAATCAGATCCACACTGCGTTTGATGAATGCCGTCAGCTCCTGTCCTTTTAAAAGATTCTGGCTTAACAATGCCAGATCAGTCAGTTGTTTTGCCATCAGACTTTGTTTTTCGGCATCAGTTTCGGCTGCCATCCTTGTAACGAGTGGGTGATTTGCATTGATGACAAGGCTGTAGCTTTCAGGCATGTTGCCGAAACCAAATCCGCCACCACCACCCATTGCACTCATATCGCGCATGCGTCGCATGAATTCATTTTGGGTGATCAGAACCGGTAAATCACTTGCACTCAGACTTTCAAACATCACATGGAAACGAATTTTATCAACATGTTGTTCAATGACAGGTTGCAGTTTCTTTTTGTCGTCTTCGCTCAACAATGAAGGCAAGGCATCTTCTTTTTCAATCAGTTTGTCAATGATTTCAGCATCAACACGAGCAAAAGAAGTCTGTTCCAGCTTCTGTTCCAGTGTATTCATGAAATGTTGATCAAGAACGCCATCCATCACAAGTACATTGTAACCATGCTCAGTTGCAGTTTGTACATAACTGTGTTGTTCTTCAGCATGTGTTGTGTAAAGATAAACAAGCTTTTTATTTTTATCGGTCTGATTATCTTTAACCAGTTCTTTATATTCGTCAAGTGTGTAATACTTTCCATCGGTGTTTTTCAATAACACAAATTTCAAGGCACGATCATAAAATTTATCATCCGAAACCATTCCATATTCAATAAAAATACGAATATCATCCCATTTTTGCTGAAATTCTTCACGGTTGTTCTTAAAGATTTCTTCGAGTTTATCGGCCACTTTTTTCATGATGTGGTTCGAAATCTTTTTCACATTAGCATCACTCTGTAAATAACTGCGTGATACATTCAATGGGATATCCGGAGAATCAATCACTCCATGCATAAGTGTAAGAAATTCAGGAACAATGCCTTCTACTGAATCTGTAACAAAAACCTGATTGCTGTAAAGTTGTATCTTCTCACGTTGTACTTCAAAATTCTTTTTGACCTTTGGAAAATAAAGAATACCGGTCAGATTAAAAGGATAGTCAACATTCAAATGAATATTGAACAAAGGTTCCTCAAAAGTCATAGGATATAATTCCCGATAAAAACTTTTATAGTCTTCATCTGTCAGTTCAGCAGGTTTACGGCGCCATGCAGGATTTGTATTATTGATAATCCTGGGTTTCTTAACCTCTTTTGTCTTGTCATTACCGTCTTTATCTTTTTCACCTTCTATGGGTTCCCATGTACTTTCTTCTCCAAAATGAATCGAAACAGGTAGGAATTTACAGTATTTTTTTAGAAGCGTAAGAATGCGGTTTTCTTCAGCAAATTCTAAAGAATCATCAGCAATATGAAGAATGATTTCTGTCCCACGTTCTTTCTTTTTATTCTCCGTCATTGTATACTCCGGACTACCATCGCATTCCCATTTTACTGCAGGCTCATCTTGGTATGACTTGGTAATGATCTCTACTTTCTTCGATACCATGAAAGAAGAGTAGAAGCCTAAACCAAAATGGCCAATAATGGCATTGGTTTCATCTTCACTTTTACCCTTGAATTTCTCAAGAAATTCTTCAGCCGATGAAAATGCAATCTGGTTGATATAGTTTTCAACTTCAGTAGAAGTCATACCAATACCGCGATCGATAACATGCAGCGTTTTATTTTTTTGATCAAGTTTGACTTCGATAGTCAGGTCACCCAATTCTCCGGTCACATCTCCCATTGAAGCGAGTGCCTTGAGCTTAGTTGTTGCATCTACTGCATTGGAAATCAACTCACGTAGAAAAATTTCATGATCAGAGTAGAGGAATTTCTTGATAATTGGAAAAATGTTCTCAGTCTTAACGTTAATCTGTCCTTTAGCCATAATTGTTAATCTTTTTTATTTGGAAAGGTTAATATCAAAGCATGTGCCAGTGAGAAGTTGCTGACAAAATGTCGCAAAATTATTAGTTCAATTGCTTTAAAATTTTGAGAAATTCTTTAAATTTAGTTTTTTCTTTTGCCCGTAGGGCATTAATGTCAATAGAAATGTAATTCCCTCTCTCATTTTGCCCGTAGGGCATCAACATTTAGGGTTAATCCCCTACGGGGAAAAGATAAAAGATGAAGATTTCTCTATTGACATTAATGCCCTACGGGCAATTTTAAACAGTTTATGGTTATTTTTTAATATGTTCAATTACCTTTGCAAGGTCTTAATCAGTTATAACCAACCGGCTTTTGAAAAACTCAAATATTATGAAGGAATTTGATTTGGAAGGACATGAATATATTGCTTTAAATCAGCTGTTAAAGATGATGGGGTTGGTAGAAACAGGTGGAGAAGCCAATATCAGAGTTGATGATGGAGAGGTGAAAGTGAATGATGTCGTTGAACTACAGCGCCGTAAAAAGTTAAGAAGTGGCGATAAGGTTGATTTTAAAGCACAGACTATCATCATAAAATAAAGATAAGGTTTTACAGAAAAAATTAAAACTAATCAGGCAATTGTGGGCAGTGTTCAGTTTTACAGTCAATTAGGTAAATGAAACTAGTTTGTTCACGCAATTTGTCATTTTAACATTATCTTTGAACTTGAAATTATAAGTAGAATACTTCAGCAAAAACTTTTTAAAATATATTCATTTATGGAAAATTTTGAATTCTATAATCCGGTAAATGTGATCTTTGGAAAAGATCAGCTTGCAAAACTTTCTAAGCTTATACCAAAAGAAAAAAAAGTGCTGTTGCTTTATGGTAGTGGTAGCATTAAAATGAATGGTGTATATGACAAAGTCAAAGAGACTTTAAAGGATTATATACTACTTGAATTTAGTGGAATAGAACCTAATCCACACTATGAGACTGCCATGAAAGCAGTAGAACTGATAAAGAAAGAAAAAATAGATTTCTTATTGGCTGTAGGTGGTGGATCTGTAATCGATGCATCCAAGTTTATTGCTGCAGCCGCATTATATGGCAAAGGCGATCCCTGGGATATTATGTCTAAAGAGGCTAAGGTCGAAGCTGCATTGCCACTGGGAGTAGTTTTGACACTTCCTGCAACCGGAACAGAAATGAATGCCAACTCTGTAGTGACACGTGTTTCAACAAATGAGAAATTTGCATTCAACAGCAAGCATGTGTATCCTCTGTTTTCATTCCTGTTGCCCGATGCTGCAGGTTTCCTGCCTAAAAATCAGGTTGCAAATGGCATAGTCGATGCTTTCGTTCATGTAATCGAGCAATATCTTACCTATCCGGTAAATGCTCCTTTACAGGACCGTATGGCTGAATCAATTCTCCAGACACTTGTTGAGATTGGACCAAAAGTGTATAACGACCCGGCAGATTATGATGCAATGTCAAATCTAATGTGGTGTGCAACAATGGCTTTAAATGGTTTGATTTCATGTGGTGTTCCCGGCGACTGGTCTGTTCATACGATTGGCCATGAACTGACAGCTATTCACAACATCGATCATGCACGGACACTTGCCATCGTTCTTCCCGGAATATGGACAGTGCTGAAAGACGAAAAGAAGGAAAAACTGCTACAGTATGGTGCACGGGTTTGGAGTGTTACGACCGGTTCAGAACAGGAGCGTATTGACGAAACAATTCTTAAAACTGTTGAATTTTTCGAATCACTGGGAATTAAAACCCGTTTGGAAGATTATAATGTAACAATCTACACGATCGATAAAATAGTGAAACGCTTTGAAGAAAGAGGCTGGAAAGCTATAGGTGACAGAAATCTGATTACTCCCGATGTGGTTCGGCAGGTGCTTGAACATCAGCTTGTCAGTAGATAATAGGTTAAGCATTAACTCTTAAAGTATATTTTAATCTTACCGGAATCTTGAATTTTAAACCGGTAAAAACAAATGGATTGGTAGAAATCTCTTTTCTGCCAATCCATTTTGATATAATGCAGTGAGCATTCTCCCAAATATTTATTTTCATTTTTGAATAATCCATCTAAACTAACATTATCTTTGTGGTTATAATTTGATCAAAATAATGATCAAATTATAATCTATTTATTAATGTGATAATTAATTTTTCAACCCTGTGCAAGCGCTGAATTCACATACAATATCCACCTTAGCAGTTTTTTCTGTTTCGACAGAGACAAAACTCAGCAGGCCATTCATAGACCAGGGGATCAGTGCAGGGTTTCCTTCACCCGCTCAGGATTTTATAGATCTTTCTATCGATCTGAACAAAGAGTTGATCAAACATCCGTCTTCAACTTTTTTTGGACGTGTAAAGGGCTGTTCAATGATTGATGCCGGTATCAACAACGGCGACTTGCTGATCGTAGACAAGAGCATGGATCCCACCGATGGAAAAATTGCAGTTTGTTTTATCGATGGTGAGTTTACGGTGAAGCGCCTGAAGGTCGAAAAAGAGTGTTGCTGGTTGCTGCCCGAAAACGAATCTTATGACCCCATCAGGGTGACGACAGAAAACGATTTTGTGGTCTGGGGCATCGTGATTTACGTAATAAAAGCATTGTAATGTTTGCGCTGGTCGACTGTAATAATTTTTATGCTTCATGCGAACGGGTGTTCAGACCCGAGTTGCGGGGGAAGCCCATCGTGGTATTGTCAAACAACGATGGTTGCGTGATTGCACGCAGCAACGAAGCCAGGAAATTCGGCATCCCAATGGGTGCCGCCGCCTATCAGTATGAGAAAACATTCACTGACAACAACATATTTGTCTTTTCGTCCAACTATGCCCTCTATGGCGACATGAGCGCCCGCGTAATGGATATTCTTGCATCGCTGGCCCCCGAGATCGAAGTCTACAGCATCGATGAAGCCTTTTTGAAATTCGAAGGATGCGATTTTATCAACCTGCAGGAATACGGGTCTATGATTGTAAAAACCGTGACCAAGTCGACCGGGATTCCCATTAGTGTGGGCATTGCCAATACCAAGGCCCTGTCGAAAGTTGCCAATAAGGTCGCCAAAAAATTCCCGGATAAGACCGGGAGTATTTACCTGATCGACAGTGATGAAAAAAGAATCAAGGCGTTGAAATGGCTTCCGGTCGAAGATGTGTGGGGTATTGGCCGACGTCATGCGAAACGGTTAATGGCTCTGGGTATTAAAAATGCCTATGAATTCACGCAACTACCCGATCAATGGGTCCGCAAAAACATGTCTGTGGTTGGATTGCGTCTCAAACACGAGCTGGAAGGCAAGCCACGGCTCGACATGGAGACCGCGAAAGCCAAGCAAAACATCGCGACAACCCGCTCTTTTGATAAAAATTATACCGAATATGATCAGCTGCGGGAACGGATTACAACCTTTTCGGTGACCTGTGCCGAGAAGCTCCGCAGGCAAAAATCATCATGCAATGCACTGCTTATCTTTCTGCATACCAATGGATTTCGCAGCGACTTGCCACAATATAGCAGAAATATTGTAATGAAACTTCCATTTCCTACAAATTCGAGTATTGAAATTGCTAAATTTGCAGTCGAAGGATTATCGCTCATCTTCAAACAGGGCTATCAATACAAAAAAGCCGGGGTTATCGTGATGGATATCACGCCCGAAGAGACGAACCAGATTTCGATGTTCGAAAACACCAATCCTAAACATAAATTGTTGATGGATGTTATGGATAGACTGAACAGCGCCATTGGCCAGAAAAAAGTAAAATTGGCAAGTCAGGCGCTCGACAGGACCTGGAAAATGAAACAGGAGCGGTTATCACCACGCTATACTACGCGATTAAGTGAAATCATAATCATAAATGCCTAATGTGTTTTTACAGCAGACAAACAAAGAAGGCGGTTGAACTGATCAACCGGTACAAGGCCAGATTCGTAAACGAACTGCAGTTTGAACTGGTCAATGAGTACAACGGCTTTTCATTCCCGAAAACGCCGGTCATCACCAACAAAGACAGGACTGTTATCGACCATCTCCAATGGGGACTCATCCCGCTTTGGGCAAAAGACGACACCATCCGTCAATACACGCTGAATGCCAAAATCGAGACTTTAAACGAAAAGCCGTCTTTTAAAGATAACGTGAAAAACAGGTGTATGATCATTGCCGACGGGTTTTATGAATGGCAGTGGCTCGACAAAAAAGGCAAGGAAAAACAAAAATACCTCATCACACTGCCCGGCGAACAACTGTTTGCGTTTGCCGGACTTTGGTCGCGTTGGGTAAATCTGGAGACAGGCGAAATCGTTAAGAGCTACACCATCATCACAACCGAGGCCGATCAGTTGATGAGCGAGATCCACAATTCAAAGAAGCGCATGCCGGTTATTCTCACCCGTGAAAATGAAAACGAGTGGATGAATGGACATGCCCCGATGGAATTCGCACATCCAAAGCTGGAATTAGTCGCGACGGCGATTTGATCTGCTCAGAATAGCTTAGACCAAGACCGGATTCCGAAAATTATTTTATCAGTTTTTGCTCTTTCAAAAAGGTTGTCATCCTTGTCAGGGTAGGCAGGAAATTGGGATTGCTGACAGGCCAGTCACACGAGTGGACAGCATCTTTCACAGGAATCAGCTCACAGGTGTTACCCGCAGCTTTCATCAACCGGGTAAACTTCTCGGCAAATTCAATCGGAGTGGTCGTGTCTTTGGTTCCGCAAGATATAATAGTGGGAGGCCAACCTTTTGCCACATGCAAGATGGGGGAGAATTCAGGATGAGCATCAAAAAATTCCTTTCCATAACCTTCGCCCAGTACCGGATTGTGAAGCACCATCGCATTTGGTTTCGAACTGATTTTCAAATCTTCACCTTTGGCATCCCCGCCATCTACCATCGTGCATGCCGCAATGTGTCCGCCTGCTGAACCACCGGCGGCAATGATCATATTCGGATCGATACCCAATTCTTTGGCATGTGCCCTGACATAGCGGATCGCAGATTTCGCGTCCTCGATGCATTCAATCGGACTGGTCCCATGACGCGTCTTCACACGATAATCTGCCTGGATTCCGATGATTCCATGATCGCGAAACCATGCCGGATTGGCGATCTGTGATTCTACGGTTCCACGGACCCAACCCCCTCCTGTGAAATAGACAATAGCGGGCAAGGGTTTCTTAGATTTCGTGTCCGGTCGCAACAGATACAAATACATATCTTCCTGCGGCGTCTTTTTGTACAGAATTTTTTCTGCCAGATTGACAAGATTTTTATTCGAAAGCGTGTAACTAACCTTAACCCCCTTCAACGAAGTAACGGAGTCTCTTTGCTGTCCGGTCAGAATTGATCCTGTTTTGTTTTCACTTTCCCTTGCAACCAAATTTCCTGCAACTACCAGCAGAATGAATAAATATAGCGCTTGTTTCATCTTTGACAAAATATATTGCGTTCGTAAATGATTTTTATGATTGATTTGAAATAATAAAACGTCTGAATATTAAATCATTACAAAATAATATCTTGACTAATTTAATATCCGGCCTTTATACAAAGTTATAATTTTTTCCCTCTTTTAAATTTTCAAAACACGCAGACTTCAATAAATGATTTTTTACAGCCCAAACCATTTAAACCCCATTTTTTGATCATTTTTTGACCATTCTTTGACCATTCTTAAAACATTCAGGGATCACTTGTAAACCAGGGGTAGTTGAGGAGTATATCACTTCTAACTGTCTCGCACCTGCCTCGCACCTATTTCGCAGGTGTCTCGCACATGTTTCGCACATATTAGAGCGAGACACCTGCGAGACATGTGCGAGACACCTGCGAGACACGTGCGAGACAGGTAGGGCTCATTTACCAATGTTCTACCACTTGTTTACTCTTCAACCCTCGATATTCCTTTCATGGTCTTTCGATAATCAAAGATTATATTTTCGTTGGCCCGGATATTTTTTTGAAATTTAATTTTGAAAATCAACGATTTGTGATTTCTTGTTTTTTGATAAAAGTGGTGTTATCTTTACTCATATTAAAAATGTTGGTTTAGGGAATTGATAATTTATTTTGTTTGCATGTAAAGATTGAAAGCATGTTTAAATTTTTGGTCACTATCGCATTATTAATAGGAATCCTTGAAGCCAAAGGACAGACTTGTGTAGTAAAAAGTTTTAGATGGGAAGATCCCAGGGATGTTAAAGGGATGCCTAAACCGGAAACTGATCTGGCAGGAAAGAAATGTGCGATTATTAAAGTTGAAACCAGGCAAAAGGGTTATGTGTTTGATTTTGGTGCGACTGGAAATGCAGTTGCTACTCTGCAGAAAGATAGTGTATTATGGCTTTGGGTTCCTGAAGGAGCAAAAAACGTCACTATCACTAATAAAAGTTTGAAGGTTAATTGCGTTTATCCGTTGGGCACTGAACTTGAAGAAAAAGTTAACTATGTGATGGTGTTAAGTGCCGGTAAACCAAGAAATAACATCAAAGGCGTTGTTGAAACCAAATGGGTGAACTTGCAGAGTTATCCTCCAAAAGGTACAAATATATTCATTGATGACTTCCCTGCCGGAAAAACACCTTTTTACGGGAGCCTCACGATGGGTTCTCATAAGGTGAGAATGGAAAGAAATAAAGTGGTAATGGAACGGTCTGTAAATATTACTCCACAACAAGAGATCGATTTTAAAATGACTTTTCATTCAGAAATAGAGGCTTTTCAAAAGGCAACTGAAGGAGCAATGGTTCACTATGAAGAGGGACCTGAATATCCGGGAGGCTATGAAGCAATGCATATATTCCTTCGTGAAAATGTGAAATATCCAACTTTAGCCGTCCAGAATCGAATTGAGGGGACAGTTTTTGTTCAGTTTGAAATTTCGATTACAGGTAAAATATCGAAAGTCAGAATTATTCGTGGTATTGGTGGTGGCTGTGACGAAGAAGCAGTTCGGGTTGTGAAGATGATGCCAAACTGGAGTCTAAATCGTTTTTGGTTTGCAGTAAGTCCTTGTACGTACCAGATCCCTGTTAAGTTTCAGCTACAGAAGAAGGATTAGATTATTACCTTTTTAAATTGACGCGGAGCCAGATTTCTTTGCCGAGGCGGGCAAGGATAAAGATGGTGGCAAAGGAAAAGATGATGGAGGCGCCGCTGGGGATGTTTAAATAGTAGGAAAACATCAGGCCGGCAAAGGAACCGATGCAACCAATCAGCACGGAAAGTCCGATCATTTTCTTAAAGTCCTTGGTGAAGATATTGGCAGTGGTTTGCGGCAAGGTCAGGAAACTGATGACCAAAATGATACCTACAACCCGGATGCTGAGTACGATTGTCAATGCAACCATAATCAATAAAACATTGTTAATCAGACTGACCGGAACTTTATGAGCCCGGGCAAACTCTTCATCGAACGAGATGTACAAAATGAGGCGGTAGAAAACAAAGAAAAAAGCCACAATCAAAAGTGTGTTCAAACCCATCAGTAAAAGATCTGTTGAGTTGACTGTCAGGATGCTTCCAAAGAGATAAGTCATGAGATTTGGAGCGTAACCGGGTGTCATAAAAATAAAGATGATTCCCAACGCCATTCCCAATGACCAAAGAATCCCGATCGCAGAATCCTCACGTACTTCAGTGCGTTTTGAAATAAATTCTATACCCAATGCTGCCATAATTGAAAAGATTGCCGCACCCAACACAGGATTAAATCCCATGAAATAACTGATCCCGATGCCTCCGAAAGATGCATGGGTAATACCACCACTGATAAAAACAATCCTGCGGGCAACGATATATGTTCCAATAAACCCACAAGCTATGCTGGCCAGCAGAGCCGAAAGAAATGCATTCAGAAAAAATTGATAATGAAATAGGTCTAGTATTTGTTCCATGGGTGGCTTAATGATGGTGTTCCAAAACGGTATGCGGGACGTCCCCGTGAGAGATGATTTGAATCGGACAGTTGTAATCGACCAACTGTTCCTCGGTTATGACGTTGGAATGATGATAATTGAGTTGACGGTTCACACAAGCAATCGTTTTCACATAGCTAGTGATGGTTCCCACGTCATGAGAAACCATAATGATCGCCATTTCCTTATTCAGTTCATGCAGTATTCCGTAAAGTTCATTCTCGAATTTATTATCAACATATGAACTGGGTTCATCCAGAATCAGCAGTCGGGGAGAGGCAATCAATGCACGGCATAGAAATACCCGCTGTAGTTGTCCTCCTGAAAGTTCTCCGATTGGTCTTTTGCGCAGGTGTGTTATCCCGGTTTGTTCAAGCAGCTCTTCCGCTCTCTTTTTTACTAGTTTGTTGAATCCTGTAATCATCTGATTCTTACTCATGAGTCCGGATAAGACGACGTCAAGCACTGTGATGGGGAATTTGCTGTCTATCCGGTTTATCTGTGGAAGGTAGCCTATGAAATTATGGGTGTTTTCATGAAAGGTAATTTCGCCCTTCATGGGTTTCAAGAGACCTAGCATAACTTTTACCAACGTCGTCTTCCCACCGCCATTCGGACCGATGACGCCGATAAAGTCACGATCGAAAACCTGCATATTGACATCCGCAAGTACAATGTTGTTGTCGTAACCGGCAGAGACATTATTTAATTCCAGTAACTTTTCCATAATTCGATTACTCACTCATTTCTTTTTTAATCATAGCGCCCAACCTGTACATGTTTTCCAGCCAATCGGGAGCCATGTGGTCAAACGGGATTAACCGTGCGTTGATCTCTTTTGCAATGGCAGCTGCATTCTTGGTGTCGTATTGTTGTTGAATGAAAACCACTTTGATGTTTTCTTTCCTGGCAACGTCAATGAGTTTAAAGAGATAGGCTGCTGTTGGTTCCTTTCCTGCAAATTCAATCGAGATCTGTTTGAGTCCATAATCGCGGGCAAGGTATGTCAGCGCAGGATGATAGATCATGAATTTATGACCTTTCAGCGGAGCCAGTTCATTTAACAATGTTGTGTCGAGTTTGTTGATGTCGTTGATGAATGAAGTATAGTTTTTAGTATAAAATGCTGAACTTTTCGGGTCCAGTTGAATAAATGCATCGAGATAATGCTTAGCCTGGGTCTTTGCTTCTTTGGGTGACAACCAGATGTGAGGATCTATTCCGGCGTCATTGTGTTTATGGGTGGATCCAGTGTCATGTGCTTCAAATACTGACTCTTCTTCCTGAAGCAAATCTGTTCCTGTGCTAGTATTGATGATACCTAGTCCCGGATTATTAGCGGCAATGGTCTTCATCCAGGCATCTTCAAAAACAATATAACCGATCCGAAAGAAAAGTTTGGCATTGGCCAGTTCTTTCATTTGCTGAGGTGTGGGATCGTAATCTGAATGTCCCATTCCCGGCGGAATCATGACCTCGATTTGATAACGGTCCC
>Ga0209748_1001026_pt1 | contig 14047 bp, 14 predicted proteins | sample BarGraIncu00421A_FD_185490 | JGI IMG/M metagenome (GOLD analysis project Ga0209748, IMG submission 185490) | Arctic peat soil microbial communities from Barrow, Alaska - Barrow Graham LP Incubations 004-21A (SPAdes) (version 2) | ecosystem: Environmental > Terrestrial > Soil > Wetlands > Peat... | reverse complement strand
GCGGACTCACCCACCCCCACCTCAGATAGGAAGAGCCATCAATGGTGGGGTGTGTGGCTCCCACCGGACAGTGACCCAATAAGGGAGAATCTCTCCTGATGAGGAAGGGTCATTATGTCGAAATATCGTAAGTTCACTCCTGAATACCGGGAAGAGGCGGTGAAGATGGTGATCCAAACCCAGCGGCCGACCGCCGAAGTCGCTCGCGAGCTGGGTATCAACGAGGGAACGTTAGGCACGTGGGTGAATAAGTACCGCAACGAGCATCCGGTGAGCGAGGAACTGTCTTTGCCTGATCGGGCTAAGCTCAAAGAGTATGAACGTGAGAACCGGGAGCTGCGTCTACAGAACGATTTCCTGAAAAAAGCGGCCGCCTACTTCGCCAGGGAGCAGCAGTGAGCGACAAGTTCGCGCTCATTGCCGCGGAGCAGGCAGCCCACCATGACGATGTGCTGGCGGTGACCTCGATGTGCCAGGCGCTGAGCGTGTCCCGCTCGGGCTTCTACGACTGGGCTCGCGCCAAACCCTCGGCCCGGTCGGTGCGCCGGGCCAAGATCGGCGTGCACCTCAAGGCGGCGTTTGCTCTCGGACGAGGTACCTATGGGGTCCGCCGGGTCCATGCCGTGCTGGCTCGCAGCGACGACCCTGAGGTCGCCTCCGTGAGCCTGGATCTGGTGCGAACACTGATGCAGGAGAACGACTTACACGCCTGCCAGCCGCGCGCCTACAAGGTCACCACCGTCCAGGACGAGGCCATCCAACCCTCCATCGTTGACCTCGTGAAGCGGGACTTCACCGCGACCGCCCCGGGAACCAAGCTCGTGGGCGACATTACCTACATCCGCACTTGGGCCGGCTGGCTCTACCTGGCCACGGTGATCGACTGCCACAGCAAAGCCGTCGTCGGCTGGTCGATGGCCGATCACATGCGCACCGACCTGATCTGTGACGCGATCACCATGGCCGCCGGTAACGTCGAGTTTGCACCCGGGGCGGTATTTCATTCCGACCGCGGAACGCAGTACACCAGCACCCAGTTCGCCGCCCACATGAAAAAGCACCGAATGACCGGATCGATGGGCCACACCGGGGTGTGTTGGGATAACTCGATGGCGGAATCGTTCTTCGCCGCCCTTAAGAATGAGCTGATCTACCGAACCGCATATCCGACGCGGGAGAGTGCCCGACGTGCTATTGTGGAATACATCGAAGTCTTCTACAATCGGATCAGGCTTCATTCCGGCCTCGGCTATAGAACGCCCCACGAAGTCGGAACCGAGTACCTCAAGAATCACTCAATCGCCGCGTGAATCACGCGAAAGTCGCTGTCCGTTGAAAGCCAACCAGACCAACCTCCATAGAAGGTGCAGTGTGAAGCACACTCGTTGGTGACCCGGTGGGTGATCAGCACCTCGATGGCTGGCCGCCGGGTGTGAATAGTGGCCCAGAGTCGCCAGGTCTCGGCCATGTCGGCGGCCAGCGGGTAGCAGCCCATGATCATCTTCTCGGTGCGGGCCTGGTCGACGGTGCACGTGTTCAGTGTCGACGCAGTTGTTCCTTGACGCCCCAGGCGGCCGACAGCTCCTGGGTGGGGTCGTCGACGGCGAACACGTAGTCCAGCCGTGCTCGAGCCCAAGGTGGAGAGGGTGTCGTGGCCGCAGAGCAGTAGTAGCCGGTTCGCCCAGGCCGGGGTCGACCTTCCGGCCGCGGCGGTTCTCACGGTCGCAGACCAACCGCTGCCGCACCTTCGCGACCGTCTGGTTCGCGAGCTAAACCAGATGGAACGGGTCGACAGTGACCTGGGCGTTCGGCCACGCATCGGTGATTGCCTTGCGGAAGGTTGCGGACGGGTCGATCGCGACCACCTCGATCCGGTTCCGCCACACCGGGGCGCGGGCACTCAGTCAGCCGCTGACGGCGGCGCAGTCACTCGACAATCCCCAGCACCTGGCCGCAGTCGGCCGTTCACGATCGTCGACATCCACGGCTCCACCCGCCGCCACCGGCCATATCAATATCGCGGTACCAGCGGACCGAGCGGTAGCGGTGCTCATCCTCCCCAGCCGCCGGATGTGCCGATCATCAACGCTCGGCAGCAGCACCGCGGCGGCGTTCACGGTGGCCTGCACCGTCCACCACGCCACCCCGAATGCGCCGGCCACCTCCGACACGGCCCGGCCGGAGTCGATCACCGCGTCCGGCACCGCTGTCTTCACCCGGGTCGTGCACCGCGGCCCGGGCTGGCAGCTGCGAAGTGACCGCGGTGAACGTCCGCCGTTACAGGCCGGCTCAGCGCACACCAGCCGCGGTTTCCGCACCACCACCTCGATCCGGTCGGCGTGCGGCACGTCGCGGACCCGCTGCACCGACCAGGCGTGCACCCGAGACGACACCACGCCAAGGCCGGGCAACCGTCGCCAAGATCAACTGGCTCCACCTCGATCCGGCGACCCCTAACGCCAGATCGACCGCGTCGATCACCCGATAGCCGGGCAAGTTGAAGATCACGCTCGCAGCGTCCCGCCGCTAGCCCATAGGCTCAAACACAGCTCGTGGCCCTTCCTCGATCGATGCATGAACACACCCATCTCAGCGCAAGGACACGAGCCCTTGCATCACCGACTCACCACGGTCAACTGCGAAGTGCCCCTCTATGGTGAAGGGGATAATCGTCGAGGTCCAATCTTCGCGCAAGTCTTGTTGGGTTCTCTCGCCCCGAAGAGGTCAACCCTCGAGTTCCGCGAGCGCTCGTTTCCAGGTCTGCTGGTCGGCTCGGATGTAGTGCACCTTGCGGTACTGCTCGAAGCTCGGAACTCCTCGGCCGGGGACGGTCTGGAGCACCAGAGCCAATGGCTTATCGGCAATCCGTCCACCGATCGGTACGTTCTGGGCCAGGGCCACCGGATCGTGTCCGTCGATGCGAACCGCGTCGAAGCCGAAGGCCGCGAACTTCTCTGGAACAGGTTCGACGCCCATGACGTCTGCTGTCGCACCGTCGGCCTGCATCTGGTTGTTGTCGACGATCAGCACCAGGTTGCCCACCTTGTGGTGGCCGGCGGCCATCGCCGCCTCCCAGATCTGGCCCTCTTGGAGCTCCCCGTCGGAGATCAGACAGTAGACGGTGGTGTCACGGCCTTGCATCCGCTCTCCTAGGGCGATGCCGAGGGCCTGAGATAGTCCCTGACCCAGTGCCCCGCCGGTGATCTCAAACCCGGGAACACCTTCCAGGGGACTCTCCTCGATCCGGGAGCCGTCCATGCCGTAAGTGATCAACTCCTCAATGTCGTACTCGCCGAGCACTCCCAGCGTCGCGAAGAGCGCGATGGAACTGTGGCCCGTCGACAGCACAAAGCGGTCCTGAAAAGATCCGTCCGGCCTTCGCCGCATCGCGCGGCCAAACAGGTCGGCCATCAGATCAGCCAGAGCCAGCCCCTGACCTGCATAGCCTTGTCCTCGCCCAGTGCACATGGTCAACACGGTTGTGCGGATTGAGTGGGCGAAGTCCGCAAGCTCAGCTGAGTCGTACTCGACATTGCTCATTGTGCCCTTGCGACTGTTGTTATGTATTGATCAGAGCCGACGGTGTCTGCGATACCTATCGGATCCAGGCCAAGTTCGGACCGGATGTGGTCGAGGGACCCTGCTGGGGCCCAGCTGTCGGGCACGCCGAGGCGCCGGAGGCGAGTGTTGGCCCCGACTTCGGCGAGCACTTCAGCAACCGCGGTGCCCAGGCCGCCAGTCCGGGCATGGTTCTCGAGTGTGTACACCACCGAGAAGCGTTCGCAGAAGGCCTGGATCGCCTGCGCATCGAGGGGTTTGATGGTCGGCACATGCAACACTGCCGCGTGCACTCCGCGGGCAGACAAAACCTCGGCGGCCTGCAGCGCCCACTCGGATCCTAGGCCGGTCGAGATGATTCCCACGTCATTGCCCCCACGGAGCAGATGGGTCTTCCCGACTTCGAAGCGGTAGCTGGCCGGATCGAAATGCTGCTTGACCCGCCCACGCAAACCACGTAGATACACCGGACCACCAAGATCGACGGCAGCGGTCAGTGCCGCCGCCAGTTCGGTCGCGTCCATCGGGTCGATCAGCGTCATGCCCGGAATATTTCGCATCAGAGCAAGATCATCAGTGCCTTGGTGGGTCGCACGGAACGGCGTGGTGATCCCTGGCAGGAAGGCCGCTATTACAAGGGGACGTCGTGCGGTGCACAAGGCCAGTGCTACCTGCTCGTAGGAACGCCGGGTCGCGAACACACAGTAGGTGGTGATGATCGGCACGAGGCCAGTCTTGGCTATCCCGGCGGCCACACCCATGAGGTTCTGCTCTGCCATCCCGATCTGCAGGAACCGATCCGGGTGAGCTTCGGCAAAGCCGATGACGTCAGTGTAGTTGGAGAGGTCGGCAGCCAGCACCGCCACGTCTGGCCTCCTGTTGGCCATCTCTGCCAGTGCGATACCGAAAGGGGCATCCACCACAACCGGGTCCTCCCTGTCGGCTGACCGTTCTTGTGTCCTTGTCGTCATATCAGGCTTCCTCCGTTGACTCTAAGCACTTCGCCGGTCACCCAACTGGCCTGAGAGCCGACCAGATAGACAACTGCCGAGGCAATATCTGTGGGCGCTCCTAACCGACCCAACAGGGTGCGTGACACCGCCTCTTGATGGGCCGGCCCAGATTCGGCTTGCAACATCTGCGTCTGGACCGGTCCAGGCGATACCACGTTGACCCGGATTCCTTGTGGCGACACCTCGCGCGCCAGCGATTTGGAGAACGCGATCACGCCTCCCTTAGCCGCCGCATACGCTGCAGAAGGCCTGATCGAGCCGAACTCACCGGCCGTGGAGGAGAAGTTGACGATGGATCCGGAGCCGCGTTCCAACCATGCCGGCAGCAGCGCCCGACAGGTCGTCATCGCGGTCAGCAGATTGGCATCAATCATTGCCTTCCACTGGTGAGGATCGCTCTCGACAAAGTTGACGATCTCGAACGTGCCGGCGACATTCACCAGTCCATCTACTTGTAAGGGATCGAGATGCTCGCTGAACGCCGCCTGAACGCTGTTGAGGTCGGCACCGTCACACTCGTGCAGCACCAATCCTTCTGGTGGCCGGCTGGCGACGCGATCAAACGCGACAACCTTGGCCCCGGCATTGAGAAGTGCCGCGCACACCGCGTACCCTATCGTCCCGCCTGCGCCTACCACCGCAATGGTGTTTCCGTCGACTGACATGATTACCTTTCCTACTGTCGGGTGCACGCGTACTCAGGATGGTTGATGTGGATTGCTGCGTTGACCCAGTCGCTGCTCCCAGCCCTCTTGATGAATGTCGAGGAATGCATCCGGATCGTAGGGATGGGCGCGGGCGATGTTATCGTCGAAGTCAATGCCGAGTCCAGGGGTATCGGGAAGGCTGAGGTGGCCGGTGGCGGGGTCGATGGTCGGGTGCCAGGTCACCAGGCTTCGCGTCCAGGGCTCGTTGAAAGGGTCGAAGTGTTCCTGGATCAGGAAGTTCTCCACCGACGCGGCGAGCTGCAGGCAAATGGCGGTAGCGATTGGTCCACCGCTCTGATGCGGCGCTATCCACGCCCCCGATGCAGCGGCCAGGGCAGCGACTCGCAGGGTTGGACCGATACCACCGAGTGACATCGGCTCCGGTTGCCAGATGCTGACCCCACCGGCTCGCGCCAACGCGAAGAACTGGCCGGCGTTGTGGAACGTCTCCCCGGTGGCGATGCGTACCGAGGTCCGAGCGGCCACCTTGGCGGCACCGTCGTCGAGCTCCCGGCTTGTCGGCTCCTCGAACCAGAAGATTCCGTACCGGGCCAGGGCATCTGCGACACGTGCGGCCTCGGTCTCGGCGAACCTGGCATGCGCATCGATCAGGATGCCGAAATCCGGCCCGAAACTGTCCCGAAGGGTCCGAATGATCTCCATGGCGAGCCCTAGGTCGGCGTCCCCGATGAAGCCCTGGGCGGTGCCAAAGGGATCCAGCTTGAGGGCTCGAAGGCCCGTTGCTACGACGGCTTCGGAGGCGATCAGGAACTCCTCAGGGGCACGCGGTGCCCGATACCAACCATTCGCATAGCCGCGTACCGACTCCCGAACCTTGCCACCTAGTAGTGCGTGTACTGGCACTCCGAGGCTTTTGCCAAGGATGTCCCAGCATGCCGTCTCAATGGCGGCAATGGCGGTCTTATGGATGTGTCCCCCGTCGTTGGAGACCTTGTCCAGCAGTCGACGGCCGATGCTGGTGACCTCACGGGGGTCTTCACCGATGGCAAACTTGGACAGTTCGTCAATGGCAGTGACGATCGTCTGCGCGAACCCGTTCAACGTGCCCTCTCCGACTCCGGAGATGCCCTCGTCGGTGTGGACTCGCACGAACACCCAGTTCTTCCAGCCCGCACCCACGGGGAAGGTCTCAATAGCGGTGATCTTCATCGTGTCCCCCTCCCTGCCGTGCCGCGGACGGTGGTGGCTTGGGTGCGGGGATCGCCGACAGCAGCGCGCCGTCGACCCGCAGTGTCGTCCCGTTGACGAAGGCGGCGGCAGCGGTCGACAGCCAGACAATCACCTCGGCAACCTCCGCAGCGCTGCCGATGCGCCCGGCTGCACGCGGCGAATCAGAGAATCCGAGTTCGGTCAGCGATGCGGCTCCGCTGCGCTGCACCGCCAGTGCACTCATCGGCGTGTCGACCGACCCCGGTGCGACCGCCACCACGCGGACGCCGTCTGGCGCCAGTTCCAGGGCCAGCTGCTGGGTCAAGGCGACGATGGCACCCTTGGTTGCGGCGTACGTCATACAGCCTGGTTGAGTGGCGAAAGCGTGCACAGAACTGACGTTGACGATCACCCCTCCGTCGGGTCGCATCAGCGGCAGACCATGGCGGGCCAGCAGGAAGATCGGCCGGACATTCACCGCGAAGGTCCGATCCCAGCCGTCCACCCGCATTTGCTCGACGGTGTCGTCGGCGGGCATGATGCCGGCCGAGTTGACGATGGTACTCAGCCGGCCGAGTTCTGACACAGCAACCATCACTGCCCGGCAGGCCTCGTCGTCGGACACATCCGCACCGTGCGGCACGAAGGACCCCGGCAGTCCGAGCGCCTGATCCGCTGTCTGTTGCAACCCGGCAGAATCGAGGTCGACCCCGAGCACCGTCTGCCCCCTGCCGACCAGCGCCACGGCGGTGGCCTGTCCTATTCCTGAAGCGGCGCCGGTCACGACGGCGACGCCGCTCATAGGGCCTCGATCAACAACAGTTCGGACCGGAGTGCGGACGGGATCCTGATCTTGAGACCATCATCGATCAACCTGCCGCCGTCGATCTCGCGGTCGAACCCGGCGGAGTCATAGCGCACCCGGTAGGTCTTGCCGGCGTCCAACCCGCGCGGGTGGAACGTGTAGAAATCCTCGTCCCCGCCCAGCATCCGGAAGATTCCGACAAAGGCGCGATCCCGACCAGGCGTGGCGCTTTCCAGCACCACCCAGTCGCCGAGTTCCTGCTGGCGCTGGATCGGGGTGTGGTGGAAGAGTTTCGACTCCGACAGCATCGGACGGCAGAACTCCTTGTATAGGGTAATTCCATGCTGCCAGCGCATCCAGGTGGCCTGGTTCCGCTCCGCCGAGGTAGGTGCGATACCGCTGATCTTGAAGTGGCCGAAGAGGTTGATCCGGATCAGAAAGTCGATGTCGGAGACGCCTTCGGAGATGCCTCCAGTCACCGATTCCGTGAGTTCCGGCGGAAGAGCCAGAGTGCCCCCGTTGATGACACGGGCGGAGGGACCCGGTGACCACCGGTCAGTGAGTTGGGTCCAGTGGAACCGCGACATCATGCCGAGGTCCATCCGTCCCCCGCCTGATGCACAGTTCTCCAGCAACAGGTTGGGGAACCGCTCAGCAACCCTGTCAAAAATACCGTAGAGGGCATCATAGTGGCGCCACAGAACGTTCTCGGTATATCCGTTACGCTCGACCGATCCGCCTTCTCCAATATTGACGTTGTAGTCCAGCCGGAAGCAGTCGAGCTCGTACTTCTCGATGATCGAAACGACCAGGTTTTCGACGTATTCGACGACTTGGGGCTGGGACAGGTCGAGGTTGGGAATCTGTTCACCGCGGCGCTGCATCAGCCAGTCGGGATGCTCGGTCATCAACCGGCTCTCGGCGCCGACCCGTTCAGGCTCGACCCACAGCCCCGCGAGCATGCCCTTGGACTTCACATAGTCCATCGCTGCTCGGACTCCCAGGGTCAGCAGCGGGCTCTCGTCCCAGTTTCCGACCGTCGTGCCCCAGAAAGACTCCGTGCCTCCGAACCAGCCCGCATCGAGCATGAAGAGCTCGAATCCGAGCTCGGCCGCCAGGTCGATTTCGTCATAGAGCTGTGCCTCCGTCACCTGCGCGTTGCGAGTGAAGGCGGTGTGGTTGAGCTCAACTCGGTGTTCCCGGCCGGCCGGCTGGGCAGGGACGACACTGGTCCGAATGTGGGTGTGGAGGGCTTGAACGGCATCGTCGAGGCCACCGAAGATAGTCGCGACGTGCACACTCGGGGTGGTGACCGACTCACCCGGAGCCAGCACCCGCAGAGGTGCTGGACCCGCTATTCCCGCGCTGACATAGAGCCGGGCACCTCCCATGCCCGACCGACTGCCGGATGCGCTGGCTTGCGGCGGCATCGCCGGCTCCCAGTCATTGAACAATTCGATCCGCCAGTTGCCCGACCAGGCCAGGTCGACCACCAAGATCTCACCGGTGGCGTCATTGCGTACCAAGACGAAGGGGACCCCCCAGCCGGAGCGGCCGTGCATCGACTCGATCGCCCACCGCCCGGGCGGCACCGGCATCCAGTCGAAGGCGCCCTCGTTACCTGCCGTCGAATCGGTCATCCGCCCGACGCTGAAGGGACCCTGCGGATAGTTCCTCAGGTCGGCATCGTCCCAGCGATTCCGCTCCAGTTCCCAGACCAGTCCAGACCATGGGGCCACCTGGGCGATCGCGCTCGGCGTGTCCGAGCTATTGGTGATCACGAGATGCCTAGCGAAGAAGGGCGTGTCATCAAGGGCCGTGTGCACATCGACCCTGATCTGCCGCTGGCTGTGGCCCAGAGTCAGCACCGAGTTGGCCGATCCGCCCTCGTGATCCAACAGTTCCCAACCGTCCACGAGCTGCTGCCCGTCGACCTCGAGGCCGAATGCATGCTGTCGGGACCGTAACGGCCGATCCGAGACCGCGCCGTCTCTGAGATCTCCCCATATCCACCATCTAGGTTTTGCGCGACCCATTGCTGACATTTGCGCACCGAGGAACTGGCCGTTCCACAGGGCCTCTTGGTAGATGCTTGCGCCTGAGTCGTAGCGGACAATCGGAAAGTCAGGGAAGGTCTCGACCGTGGGCGTCATGCCGGCGTGGGCCAACGTCCACGACGTCGTCCGATGTGTCTCTGTACTCATGGGAAAAGGAGTCCTCTCGAGGTAGCAACAGGTTTGATTGGAGCGAGGAACGACGCCAATGCAGTTAGCTGGAACGGCTCGTGGAGCCGGACCAGGAGAGATCATTTGCAGGTTTCGTGGTTGATGCGGTGATAGTGATAGCACCAAACTGGTGGCTACTCCTTGGTGCCGCCCATGGTCAGGCCTCGGACGAAGTGCTTCTGCATAAAGGCGTACAGGATCATCACTGGGATGACGGTGACCATTGCTCCAGCAGCGAAGATTTCATAGCGCTCCCAGAAAAGGCTTCTCAGCCCGGCCAGTGCCAGCGGCAGCGTATGAACGGCTGGGTCGGTCAAGACGATGCCCGGAAAGAGGAAATCATCCCAACTGCCCAAGAAAGTGAAGATCGCTAACGCGGCCAGGGGCGCCGCAGACAGCGGCGTGATGATCCGGGCGATGATCCAGAATTCGTTCGCCCCGTCAATGCGGGCTGCTTCGATGAAGGCGTCTGGTATGCCTGAGATCCATTGACGGAGAAGGAAAGCACCAAAGGTCGAGAACACTGCGACCATCACGAGTCCAAGCAGTGAGTTCAGCAAGTTGAACGCTGCGAGCTTTAGATATAGCGCCACCATAATTGCCGGGAACGGGATCAGCATGGTGGACAGCAACACGGTGAACAAGAAGTTCTTGCCCCAGAACGTGTATTTCGCGAAGACGTAGCCGATCACCACTGAGGTGGCACAGGCCAGTAGTGTGCGGGCTGCAGCGATCAGGAAGCTGTTGACGAATGCTCCACCGAAGTTGGCAACACCGAAGATCTCTCTATAGTTCGCGAGAGTCCACGGCGACGGAAGCTGGCTTGGCCGGGTGATCAGATCGGCATAGTTCTTGAACGAACCGAGCACCATCCAAAAGAATGGAGCGAGAACCAAGGCCACCATCAAGATCAAGATGATATGGATGAACAGCTGCGAGGAATGGAATCGCCGCCGGCGGGCACCCAGCGACACAACTCCACCTATTGTGTCGGCCGACGTCGAGTCGAGTGATGTTGCATGTAGTTGCATGGCTCTCCTAGGGTCGCGACCTGAGGACGCGCAGTTGGATGAGGGTCAGAATCAGCATGAACATGAATAACACAACGGATGCTGCAGTTGCACTGCTCATATTGAACGATGTAAAGGCTTCCTCGACAATAAACTGGTTGATCATCAAGGTTGACGAGCCTGGACCTGGACCGAGCACTGTTGGCGTCACGTAGACCTGCAGTCCGTTGAAGACAGTGAAGATGGACACCAAAGCCAGGGTAGGCACGATGGCTGGAACGGTGACGTGTCGGAACACTGCCCAGCCATCAGCGCCGTCCACCCGAGCGGCATCCTGCAATTCAGTTGAGACTGCCAGCATCGCAGCCGTCAGGAGCACTACATAGAAACCCAGTGACTTCCACACGTCGACGATCGCAACTGAGAACAATGCCGAGTTCGACCCGAAGATCCAGTCGCTTGTGGGCAACCGAAAGAAGGACAGGATCCGGTTGAGTGTTCCCGTGTCCGGATTCATGATCATCCGGAAAAGCATGGAGATGGCCACCAATGAGACCACAAATGGCACGAAAACTACGAACTCGTAGAACCGTCTCCCTCGCGTAACGCTCGATAAACACCAAGACAGAAGCAGTGAAATCGGTATTGAAAATATGTAAAGCAGCAAGGTGTAAATCAGAGTGTTAACGACCGCAACCCAGAACCTGTCATACGTGAACAGAATCTTGAAGTTTTCAAGGCCAACGAAGACACTCGACGCTGGATCGAGCACTCGATAGTTCTGGAGCGATATCCAAAAACTCTGGAACAGCGGATGAAAGACGAACACCCCATACCACCCAAACGCAATAATCAGTGCGATGGCGCCCAACCAAAACTGAGGCCGGCCGAGCATCCTCTGGACCGGCCGCGACCGACGTGGCATCAGCGTGTCCTGCCGCAAGAGGTCGTTCTCTTTCACTGACATGTCAGGTACGCGCGAATCGCTGCTGCTGCGCGGTTAGCTGCTTCTGCAACTGTGAAGCAGTCTCCTTCGAACTGATCTTCCCCTCCCGGAGGGTATTCACAATGGTGGACACCAGCTGGTCGGTCTGGGGGTCGAATCCGTGGCCTCGGAACTGGGTGGTATCCAGAGCTGTCAGCAAACGACGCTGGCCAACCTTGAGTGGAGTATCACCCTGGTAGAGCTTCGAATTGACCAATGCGGCGCAGGCCGGCGCCGAGCCGCAGTCGTAGATCTGGGAATACGTGAACTGCGCCTCATAAGTGGTGGCGAACCTGGCGAACTCGATGCCCGCTGCCTGGTTCTTGGCTTTGACCGGCACCTCGAAACCCCAGCCGCCCTCGCCCATGAACTTGGGAACTTCACCCGGCACCATCGATGGCTGGACGACATTTGTGGCCTTGAAACCTGCCTTAGTTCCCTCACCCGCTGAGGAGTCATTGCCGATAGCCAGCGCCGTCTGACCGGCAACAAAAGCATTGACCGAGCTCCCGACGGCAAGGTTCGATTCGATGCCCAGTGCGTAGGGTTTTGGGACCATCCACTCCAGCGCCTCTACGCAGGCATCGTTATCGAGATTGAACTGGCCAGAGGACTCATCCCACCACATCGTACCCTGCTGAAACATGTTGGTCGCCAGCTGATCCAATTCCCAGCCCTGCCGGTTCTGGCCCCAAATTTTTACCTTGTCGCCACCCTTCTGCGTCAACGCCTCGGCCAGCTTGAACATTTGGTCGAAACTCTCGAAGTGCACACCCTTGGACGGCCAGGCACTCTCCGGCTCCGCTCCTGGCCACAGACCATCCACTTTGCTGCCGGCAGCTTCGATTAGGTCCAGCCGGCAGCCCACGCCGGCGTGAGCGTTGCTTTCCAGGGGAACGCCGTACTGTTTGTCACCGAAGGTATAGGCCTGCAGCGCTTCCGCCACCCACCATTTCTGCATATCGATCTTCAGATCCTGATAGACCACATCAGTGAGGCTCAACAGGCCACCCTGCTTGACCAACTGATCTGACATGATTCCCATGATGCAAAGGACGTCGGGAGGGTTCCCGCCTGAGAGAGAGGTCAGCGACTGCTTGACCATGTCGTCCTGTGGTTGCAACTTGACCGTCGCCCCGGTCGCTGCTTCGAACCTCTTGGCCAGCAACTTGTAGCGTTCGATGTGCGGGGCGTAGTTCAGGCCCCAAAGCGTAAGGGTTACCCCACTCAGATCGGCCGGAGTCCACTGCGGACCGCCCACCAAATCAGCAGCGGTGGGGTTCGGTTGCAGTTCCGGAGCAGCCGTACCCGATGGAACTATCAGGCTGGGCTGAGCGGTTGAGGGGCTGCTCCTGGTGCCGTTCCCGGTTGAGCACCCCACCACGGTCCCGGCGAGGAGAGCGGTGGTGCCGAAGACGAACTGCCGACGGGAGGGTTGAAACGTCATTGTTTACCTTTCGAGGAGATGGTGTGAGTTCAGTGCCGGTGCACCAGACCGCGGGACGCGGTGTGGTCTTGATCGGGGCCGAACATGGATTCGGTGAAGTTGAACTGCTCGGCGAGGCGGCGGATGGCGATGTCTGCCGACCCGTCTTGGATGGGCTCCACGATTCGACGATGTGACTCGATGATGCGGTTGAAGTTAAACTCCGGATCTCGCTGTTTCAGATTCCTGTTGCCGAGGGTGATGACCGTATGCACCACAGGTGCGAGTGCCTGCCAGGACTGCACGAGAAACCTGCTGTTGGACGCTTCGACGAGTGCCAGGTGAAAGCTGACGTCCAGGTTGACGAGGTTCTGGTTCGACGTCTCTTCCGCTTCCATCTCGGCGAGCACATCTAGCAGTGTTTGAATACTTTGGTTCCGTTCTGTGGCCCAGCGGATTGCCGTACTCTCCAGCTCGTATCGAACGGCGAGCAGGTCGGCGAGGTCCTCCGGCTCGAATCCGCGCACGACAGTTCGGCCATTGGCGCCGGTGGCCACCAGACCTTCGCCCTCGAGTGTGTAAAGAGCATTACGGATCGGTCCACGGCTAACGCTTAACTGTTCGGCCAGAACCCGCTCGGCCAACTGGGTGCCGGTCGGCAGCACACCGCTGATGATGGCCTCACGAAGCCGCGCCGCCACCGGACCGGAATGCAGACTGCGCGCAAGCCGGCGAGCATGCGACCCGAGGTCCCATGATCGTTCAGGGACGAGCAGCGCTGTCGGATTAGTCGCCCGGGCATCTACTCCCCCCGGCTCCATCGCCACCTCTATCATTCCACTCCTTTGGTAAATGGTTAACCATTGACCGGTATGGTATAAGGGTTGAAACTGAATGTCAAGGGGAATTTGCCGAAGGTGTAGGACTTAGGGCTCGCGATGGATTAACCTAGTTTCCGGGCTCAGAGCGGCTACCGTTGTGCTATGGCGGATCTGGCGGAGTCGTTGGCGCGTCGGTTCGAGGTGCTGCGGCCGCATCTGAGCGAGCTTCAGCGTCGGTTGTGGTTGGGGGCGGAGGCCGCCGAGCTGGGTGCCGGGGGTGTCGCGGTCGTCGCACTGGCGGCGGGGGTGGCCCGGTGGCGGCCGGAA
>Ga0209748_1001025_pt1 | contig 14068 bp, 16 predicted proteins | sample BarGraIncu00421A_FD_185490 | JGI IMG/M metagenome (GOLD analysis project Ga0209748, IMG submission 185490) | Arctic peat soil microbial communities from Barrow, Alaska - Barrow Graham LP Incubations 004-21A (SPAdes) (version 2) | ecosystem: Environmental > Terrestrial > Soil > Wetlands > Peat... | reverse complement strand
CATGCTCCGTCATGAACGCGTCCCACGCGTCGAGGAACGCTGAGGCCTTCGCGTCTCCCCTGCCGGCGGCCGACTCGAGCCGCTCGCGCACATCGGCCCACCCCGAACCGACGAGGACCGCGCTGCAGACACCCGTCGCTTCGCGCGCCAGTGCGCTGAGACGCCACATGTCGTGCCCGGCCTGGGCGGAGGAAACGTCGCCGCGCCCGGCCACCAGACGGTTGGCGAGCGCCCCGGTCTCGTCGCCGAGCCACGACTTGGACAGTCCCCCCAGCAGGCCGAATCCGAACATGGCTACCGCCGCGTACGCGAGCGTGTCGTTGAACTCCGAGAACTCCTCGTTGAGCGAGAGGACCAGCCGCAACGCCTCGTCCTTGTCGCCGGCGGCCGCGATCGCGCGCATCGACTCCTCGGTCGTGCGCCTCATGTTCGCGGCGAACCGCACCGCTCTGGCCGGCGTGTAACCACCCACGTAGCCGGGCAGCGCGACGAGCATCCGCAGGGTCGAGAGAAGCCGCTTGACGGGTGAGACATGCACCTTCGCGAGCTTCGGGAGGTCGATGTAGTCCTGCATGCCGCCGAGCGCGATATCGATGTTGATCCCCGGGAGCGTCGCGAACGCCTCGCGCAGCAGCGACAGGTTGAAGTAGATGCGCCCGCCCACCAGCCCGATCGCCTTCTTCGCGTCGATCGGGACGCCGAAAGCGCCGAGCATCCCGCCGAGTATGTCGTTCGCGTGCCCGTGGATGATCGACCAGGTCATCGGCGTCGCGACGTCGGGGAGGATCTCGCCGGTGTTGACGTTGCTCCAGATGATGAGCGGCTCGCCGGGCGCGGGCGCCGTCCTGGCGGGCCCGACCGTCGTGACCGGCCGCGCCTGCAGCAGCCACACCTGCTCGCCGTCGTACGCCCACTCGACATCGGCGGCGCCGCCGACCAGCTCCTCCGCACGCAGCGCGAACCGCGCGACCTCCCGGGCGACGTCCTCGCTGATCGACGGAGCGGTCGCCTCGGTGCGGGGCACGTCCTGCGTCGTGATCGCCGCATCGCCGTCCACGACCAGCCGCACGCTCTTGTCGCCGGTGGAGCTGTGGAGCAGGCGCAGGTCGTCCCGACCGAAGACGAACCGGTCGGGCGTGACCCGCCCCGACACCAGCGTCTCGCCGATCCCGAGGCACGCTTCGACCAGGACGTCGTCCGAGCCGTCGACCGGGTCGACCGTGAAGGCGACGCCGGCCGCCGTCGCCGGCACGAGACGCTGCACGATGACCGCCATCGCCAGGCCGCCGTGCGGGGTACCGTTGCGCTCCCGGTAGGCGACCGCGCGGTCCGAGTACAGCGACGCCCAGCAGTCGACCACGCGCTTCAGGAGGTCGTCGACGTTTGAGACGAAGAACGTCCCATGCTGGCCCGCGAAGCTGGCGTGCGGCAGGTCCTCGGCATCGGCGGAAGAGCGCACCGCGAGGTGTCCCCCGCCGAGCTCGTCGTACCAGGTGCGCAGGAGGCGGGCCGCGTCCGATGCCAGCGGCGTGGTGACGATGGCCGCGTGGACCATCCCGGCCTCGAGGGCGCCACGGCCGCGGGTCAGCGCGGCCACCCGCGCACGCCGCGCGTGCTCGCGGTAGGCGTCACAGCCCAAGAAACGAGCCTCGGGAACGGGCAGGTCCGCCGCTGCGAGCGTGCGCAGCGACTCCGCCTTCGGCCCGATCTCCGCCGCCATGACTAGAGCGCCGCTGCGATCCGTGCCGCCAGCGCGGCGTTCGACCACACCAGTTGCTTGTTGGCTTCCTCGGTGGCGCCCGCGGACAGCGCGTGCAGACGCGCGAGAAGGAACGGGGTCACGTTCTTGCCGCGCACCCCCGCATCATCCGCCTCATCCAGCGCCTGCGTCGTCCAACCGCCGAGCGTCCCGCGGTCGATCTCGTGCTCGGGTGCGATCGGATTGGCGATGACCACGCCACCGCCGAGTCCCATCGACTCGCGCGCCCGAAGGATGTCGGCGATCTCGTAGGGCGTCTCGCAGCGGACGTCGACGCCCAGCCCGCTCGTCCGGCTGTAGAAGGCGGGGAACTCGTCGGTCCGGTAGCCGATCACCGGCACGCCGTGCGTCTCGAGGACCTCCAGCGTGAGCGCGAGGTCGAGCACCGACTTCGCTCCGGCGCAGACGACCGCGACGGGCGTTCGGGCGAGCTCGAGCAGGTCGGCGGAGACGTCGAAGGTCCGTTGCGCGCCGCGGTGCACGCCGCCGATGCCGCCCGTGGCGAAGACCCGGATACCGGCCATCGCGGCAAGGACCATCGTCCCGGCGACCGTCGTCGCGCCGTCCGCCCCGCGCGCGACGACCACACCGAGGTCGCGACGCGAGACCTTCGCGATCCCCTTCGCGGTGGCGAGGTGCTCGATCTGCCCCCCGGTCAGCCCGACGCACGGCTGCCCGCCAAGTATGGCGATGGTGGCCGGGACGGCACCCGCCTCGCGGCAGACGCGCTCGCACTCCAGCGCGCACTCGACGTTCGCCGGGTACGGGAAGCCGTGGCTGATGATCGTGGATTCGAACGCCACGACCGGGAGGCCGGCGTCCAGCGCCATCCTGACCTCGGGCGCGACCTGCAGGTACTCGATCACGATTGCGGCTCCTTTGCAGCGACCAGGGTGGACTCCGGCGTCAGACGCCGACTCACCGTGTCTGCGTCTCCGAGCGCGATCGACGCGAGCGAGGTGCCCAGCGTCGCCGCATCGCGGGCTCCCCTGCCCGACAGCGTGGCCCACGCGACACCGGCGCAGAACGCGTCGCCCGCCCCGCTGGCGTTGACCACCGAAACGAGAGGTGCAGGGGTCGTCCCGCTCGTCGACACGTCGGCCCACGCGGTCCCGTCGACACCGGACGTCACGAACGCTGCTCCGACGCCGAGCGTCACGAGTTCCCGTGCGGCAGCGAGCGCGGCGTCGAGCCCTGCGACCTCATGGCCGAGCAGCACGGCGGCCTCGGCGGCATTCGGCGTGAGCGCCGCGACTCGCGAGAGGATCCCGGCCGCACGGCCGGCCTTGGCCTCCGATACCGGCTCCAGCACGATCGGCGCCGTCACCGTGGCGGCCAACCATTCCAACGAGACGGCCGGCAGATTCGTGTCGACGACCACCAGATCGGCGTCCGCCAGCAGGGCCGCGCGCGCCGGCTCCGACAGCGTTTGAGGCGTCACCAGGTCCAGCACCCGCATGTCGTTGACCGCGAGCGCCATGTCGCGGCGCTCGTCGAGGATCGCGAGGTAGTGCGCGCCGGGAAGGTCCGCGGCCACGATCGACGCGGACACGTCGACGCCGGCGTCGCCGCACGACGCCATGAGCGCGCGACCCGCCTCGTCGCCACCGAACGCGGTGATCAGCGAGACGCGCACCCCGAGCCGCGCGAGGTTCTCCGCGACGTTTCGGCCGACCCCACCGGCGCTGATGCGGATATGACCGGGATTCGAGTCGTGGGCACGCAGGGCTGCCGAGGACGTGCCGGCGATGTCGGTGTTCGCGCCCCCCACGACGACGACGCGGGCGCCCCTGCCCGCAGCAGTCATGATCGGGTCTTCGCCCATCCCCGCCTCCTCCGTCGTCACGGCCGATTGTCCCACGCGGGGCGCTCTGCGGGGTAAGAACCCTGCACGACATGCGCCGCGAGACGGAAGGACGCCGCGATGAAACGCGAAGACCTCACGATCCTCGTCACCGGCGGGACCGGGCAACAAGGGGGCGCGGCAGCCCGTCACCTGCTGTCCGATGGATGGGACGTGCGCGCCCTGGTGCGCGACCCGGCGAAGCCCGCCTCGCTCGCGCTCGCGCACGCCGGCTGCGAACTCGTGCAGGGCGACCTCAGGGACCGGAGATCCCTGGACCTCGCCGTCGACGGCTGCCATGGCGTCTACAGCGTGCAGACTCCGCGCGACGTCGGCCCTGAGGTCGAGGTCCGGGAGGGCTTCAACATCGCGGACGCATCGGCCGCAGCCGGAGTGGAGCACTTCGTCTTCAGCTCGGTCATCGGCGCCGACCGCGAGGACGCGACGTCCTTCCGGTTCCCCAAGCACGAGATCGAGGCACACATAGCGGATCTGGGGATCCCCGCCACCATCTGGCGTCCCGTCTCCTTCCTCGAGAACTTCCTGAGGCAGAAGGCGGACATCACCTCCGGGTACCTTCGGGCTCCGGCGGACCCGGACGTCGTCCGGCAGTTCATCGCGGTCGACGACATCGGGAAGTTCGTGGCGCTGGCGTTCCGGGAGCACAGCCGGTTCGTCGGCGTGACGACCGAGATCGCCAGCGACGAGATGACCATGCCGGAGGTCGCCGACCTGTTCTCGCTGGTCCTCGACCTGCCGGTCGTGTACGAGCAGGCGGAGCCGCTCCCCGGAATGCCCACCATCCGTAACCCGCTCCCCGGCGAAACCGCCCCGCGGCGCGCGAACTTGGAAACGCTGCGCGACCTGGTCCCGGACCTGTGGACCGTCGAGGAGTGGATCCGCGCGCAGGACTGGGGCGTGTAGCCGCACCCGCGAACGCGAAGAGGGCCACCCCTTGCGGGGTGACCCTCTCCCATCGCTGCCGAACAGCGACATTCATCCAAGAATCGGAGGCGCTTGCGTTCGCGCCCGGGGAACTGCCCCGGAGCGCCGCCGTCCTAGGAGGTGCGGACCTCCGTGGGATCCACGTCGGACCGGACCAGCGCAGCGATGTAATGACTTTGCATCTGCTGGCTCACCTCCTCTTCGTCGTCGGACGCGACATGCGCCCTCGGGCATCCCCGTGCCTGAAACGATAGCAAGCCGTGCGCCGAATGGTGTGCCGGTGCGATGGGGCCACCGTGTGTTCGCGACGAACGGCCGCACATCAGGACTGAGCGGCGGCCCTCGCGAAGCTGTCCGGGGCGCGTCCGAGGCGCTCGCCACGGTCGACCGCATCGATCGCGGCCATCTCCTCGGCGGTGAGTTCGAAGTCGTAGACGTCCGCATTCTCGGCGATGCGCTCGCGATGCACGGACTTCGGGATCGTGGTCACCCCGTGCTGCAGGACCCACCGCAGCGTCACCTGCGCCGGGGACTTGCCGCGGCCTTCGGCGATCGCGGCGATCTCCGGGATCTGCGCCACGGCGCCGCGCATGAGCGGCGCCCACGCCTGCATGGTGATCCCGTATGCGGAGCAGAACGCGCGCAGCTCGGGCTGCTGGAGGCGCGGGTGGTGCTCGACTTGGTCGACCGCGGGCGGGATGTCCGCGAACGCGAGCAGCCCCTCCAGGTGCGGGACCAGGAAGTTGCAGACCCCGATGGCGCGGACGAGCCGCTCTGAGCGCAGCTTCTGCATCGCGCGCCACGTCTCGCGGGTCGTGTCCGGCAGCGGCCAGTGGATCAGGTAGAGGTCGACGTAGTCGAGACCAAGGCGCTTCAGACTGCGCTCGCAGGCGGCCAGGGCGTTCTCGTAGCCCTGCTCGTCGTTCCACAGCTTCGTTGCGACGAAGAGCTCCTTGCGCGGGATGCCGCTCTCAGCGATCGCGCGGCCCACGCCCTCCTCGTTCTCGTACATCGAGGCCGTGTCGATGCCCCGATACCCGAACTCGAGCGCCCAGGAGACCTCGTGTTCGACCTCCGCTCCCGGCTGTGAGCGGAAGGTGCCCAGACCGAGTCGCGGCATGTAGATGCCGGGCGCGATCTCCACGGTGTCGGTCAGCGAGCGCAGTTCGACGGTGTTCACTTCGACGACCCCCTCCGTGGGAGTGTACCCGCGGACCGGACATGTGTGCGGAGGTCGCTACTTGGCCGGTACCGGCTTCGGGAAGTGCTGGACGTCATCCGGCTTGATGGTGCCGTCCGGCTGCTCCTTGCCGTGCATCACATGGGCCGCGCGCGAGCTCCAGTCCCGGTAGGACTGCCCCACGAGCTGGTGGGCCGCGACGAGTTCCGGGCCGTAGCTGTCGGCTATGGCCTCGCGGACGTACTCCGCGTGGAGCACGTCGTAGGCGCCGAGTATGTCCCCACCCTCGAAGAGCTCGAGGCCGCGCAGGGTGATCGCACGCGTTCGGTAGTCACGGGCGAAGGGCCAGACCGCGGCCGCGGCCTCCGCCGCTGCAAGCCGCGCAGCCAGGGGCTTGTGGGAGTCACCGCTCGCGCGGTACTGCGCCGACGCCCAGAGGTCGGCTCCGATCGCTGCCGCGAGAAGCAATCCGACGAGCGCGATGCCGATCGCCTGCATGACCGCGCGGCGCCGCGCCCGCGGCGTGCCGACGACCGCCTTCGGGCTGGTCCGCTCCGCTCGCAGGTCCGTGGGGGCCATGAGATCCCGATCTGTGCGGTACTGCCGTCCGAAGTGGACTCCAGCAATCGCGGAGCCGATCCCGATCCCCGCTTGGAGTCCCCGAGCGTTCAGGCTCGGAGCCTGCGAACGATCTCCTCCAACGCCGCGATCTTGTCGTCCCGGTCCTTCAGGTCCCTGGCGACGACGACAAGCGAAGCGGTAGCGGCGTCCTCCACCACGAGCACCTTGCCCTTGCGCAGCTCCCATGTACTCGACACGGTTCCCACCCCTCTCACCGACGAACAAGGGGTTCGTACCCGGTGGGGGCGACGACGCCTTTCGCCCGATCCGCCGATCGCCGGGCCCTCTCGGTCCTCTACTCCCTCGAGCGCCGCCGCGACCAGAGGTGGCGGTGATAGAGCCCGCTCGTCAGCAGGAGCGCGAGTCCGACCCCCAGGTACATGACCGCGAGGTCCGGCTTGGGGATCGGCGAGCGCTTCAGGACGATGCCGAGGACGATCATGAACACGGTCATGAGGTAGCTCTTCCACCCCTGGAACGAGTACGCGCTCGCCCGTGCGGGACCGCCTTCGATGCGCTCGATGTTCTTGCGCACGATCCCGTGGAAGATGAAGCGCACGAACACGAAGGCAACGGCCAGACCAGCGACGCCCAACTCGAGTTCGAGGGGCACCGACACGGGCGCCAGCCAGGTCACGGCATAGCCGAGCAGCAGCACGCCGACACCGGTCCAGATGACGCCGGCGATGAAGAACAGCCAGCGGCGGTCGACGTCGAGGCGAAGCCGCTCGCCCATCGTGGGTGCGGTGTCCGTGCGCGGTTCGGTGACCATACTCGGAGGCGTCCTTCTGTCGGCGGTCGAGGGTGACAGGATGAGGCATCGCGCCACCACGTGCATGCATGCACCAGCAAGCTCCCTGCCGCTCCCGTCGGGCACCTCCCCGTGCGGCCCGCGCGGGACCCGTGCTAGCATTCACATGCTCACAAGCGAGCCCCGCCCAGTCGCGGGGCGCGAGGTACCAGGGAGTCGCACACGATGGCCCACGTCCGCTCGCTCTTCTTCAAAGGACCCCTCGCCGATGTCGAGAACAAGGCGATCACGGCCTTCAAGCTCGGCCGCCCGAGCGACGTCATCTGGAACATCACCAACCGCTGCAACCTTCTGTGCGACCACTGCTACATGGCCGCCGACGCCCACACGCGCCCCAACGAGCTGACCGACGAGGAGACCTTGACCCTCGTCGACCAGATGGGCGAGCGCGGGCTCCCCGCCCTCTTCATCTCCGGGGGCGAGCCGATGATCCGCCGCAACTTCTGGGAGATCCTCGAGCGCGCCCGCGGCTACGGCATCCGCGTCACCGTCTCCACCAACTGCACGCTCATCGACCGCGAGACCGCGAAGCGCCTGCGCTCCAACGGCATCGACTGGGTCGCCACCTCGCTCTACGGTCCCGACGAGTTCCACGACGCGATGGTCGGCGTCCCCGGCACGCGTCGCCGCGTCGTGGAGGCGATCAAGGTGCTGCGCGAGGAAGGCGTCGGCGTCGCCATCAAGACGGCGATCAGCAAGGCGACCTGGCCCCACATCTACGACCTCATCGCCGATGCGCGCGCCCTCGACGTCGGCCTCATCTACTTCTGCGACCTGATCACCGCCGGCCGCAGCGAGGGCGAGGACGACGACCGCATCACGCCCGAGCAGTGGCGCGAACTCGCTGACTTCATCATCGAGGACCTCGTCGCCGGCCAGGAGAGCGGCGCGAAGGGCATGGAGTGGGACATCGGCGCCATGCCGTCGTTCATCCCCTACGTCGCCGAGCGCTTCATGGAACGCGGCATCGACGTGAGCAACGGCCTCGAGCGCCTGAAGGTCATCAGCGCCTGCCCGGTCGGCAAGGGACACATGAACATCAACTCCGAGGGCGGCATCATGCCCTGCCAGTTCGCCCAGGACTGGACGATCGGGAACGTTCGCGAGATGACGCTGCAGGACGCCGTCGGCGCGCTCTACACGCTCGACCGGCAGGAGTCCAAGGGCGTCTGTTCGCCCGAGGAGTGCGAGTACTCACGGATCTGCCGCGGCTGCCGCGCGAAGGCCTGGCAGCGCACCGGCGACCCGATGGCGGAGGACGTCACCTGCCTGCTGCACGCCGGGACCGACCGGTCCGCGCTGGTCGAGCAGATCGACGCGGCGCCGGAGTTCGCGCGGTCCGCGCCGTGCTCGACACCCGGAAGCTGCTAGCCGTGGAGCCCGACCACACCGCGACGGTCGAAGAACTGATCGCGCGCTACCTGCACGGCGCCGCGCTGCTGCGTGACACGACCACCGACATGACGCCCGCGCAGCTCGCCGCGCGCCCGATCGCCGGCAAGATGTCCACCACCGAGGTCGTCTGCCACATCGTCGACGCCGACCAGTTCATGGCCGACCGCATGAAGCGCACCATCGCCACCGAGCGCCCTCTGCTCATCGGCGTGGACGGCATCACCTATCTTGGGGCGCTCCACTACGCGCAGCGCGACCTCGATCTCGACCTGCGCCTGCTCGAGGTCACGCGCGAACAGATGGCGGCCGACCTGCGTCGCCTCGACGCCGCCACGTGGGAACGCGACGCCGTCCACAGCGAGATCGGTCTGGTGACGCTGCGAGGGCTGCTGCTGCACACGATCCACCACCTCGAGAGCCACCTCTCGGCGATCGAAGAGAAGCGCGCAGCGCTGGGACTATAGATCGCTTAACCGCACCTTGGATATGCGGTTAAGCGACTGCGCGGGATGTTAGGGTAAGAACCCCCCGTTTCCACTGGACCCCGACCCTGGGATATGGCTCTGCATGCCCGCGATCATCGAAGCCTGGCGCGCCGGACTGCTCGGCCGTCACAACTGGATACGTAACCTCGGCGCCGGCATCGTGGTCGGCGTCGTCGCATTGCCGCTCGCGATGGCGTTCGCCGTCGCATCGGGCGTCAAGCCCGAGAACGGCCTCTACACCGCGCTGGTCGCCGGACTCGCGGTCACGCTCTTCGGCGGCACCCGCGTCCAGATCGCCGGTCCGACCGGCGCGTTCGCCGTGCTCCTCGCGAGCATCACGGCCCGCTACGGGTTCGCGGGCCTCCAGCTCGTCACGCTCATGGCGGGCGCCATGTTGCTCGCCTTCGGACTGGCGAAGATGGGCGGCGTGATCCGCTTCATCCCCGAGTCGGTGATCCTCGGCTTCACGGCGGGCATCGGTGTCGTGATCTGGGTCGGCCAGTGGGACGCCTTCTTCGGGCTGCCCAAACCCGTCGGCGAGAAGTTCCACGAGAAGCTGTTCGCGCTGGTCACCTCGCTTCCGCACCTTCATCCGGCCACGACGCTGCTGGGCTTGGCCTGTATCGGCATCCTGGTCGCGTGGCCGCTGATTCCCAAGGTCGGCAGGATCCCGTCGCCGCTCGTGGCACTCGTCGTGGCCACGATCGTGCAGAGCGTCTTCCACCTCCAGGGCGTAGCAACGATCGGTTCAACCTTCGGAGGCGTGCCGCTCGGCCTGCCGCCGCTGACCGTGCCTCACGTCTCGTTCAACCTGGTCCTCGAACTCGTGCAGCCCGCGTTCGCGATCGCGATGCTCGGCGCGATCGAGTCGCTCCTGTCAGCGACCGTCGCGGATGGGATGATCGGAGTGCGGCATGACTCCAACCAGGAGCTCGTCGGCCAGGGCATCGCGAACATGGCCTCGTCGATGTTCGGCGGGTTCGCCGCGACCGGCGCCATCGCCCGTACCGCCACCAACGTCCGCAACGGCGGCAACAGCCCGCTCGCCGGCATCGTCCACGCCGCGATGATCGCGCTCGTGCTCATCGCCTTGGCCCCGCTCGCGTACAACGTGCCGCTCGCGGCACTCGCCGCCATCCTCTTCGTCGTCGCCTTCAACATGAGCCAGATCGGCCACATCATCAGCACCGCGCGCCGCGCCCCGCGCGCCGATGTGGCCGTCATGTTCATCACGCTCGTGCTCACGGTCTTCACCGACCTGGTGCTCGCGGTGGAGGTCGGGATCATCCTCGCGATGCTCAACTTCATGTGGCGCATGTCCTCGGCGGTCGAGGTACGCCCGCTCGAGCACGGCGAGTTGGCCGAGCGGCTGCCCGCCGAAGGCGTGGCCGACGTCCCCGAGGGCGTACTCCTCTACACCGTCGACGGCCCGTTCTTCTTCGGGGCTGTCGACCAGTTCGAGCAGGCGCTGCTCCACACGCACACAGAACCGGGTGCGCTGATCATCTCGCTCAAACGGGTCCCCTTCATCGACCTGACCGGCCTGGCGAGCCTCGGCGAGGTCGTGGACACACTGGGCAAGCGCGGCATCAACGTCGTGCTGTGCTGCGCGAACGCCGCCGTGGCAGAGCGCCTCGAGCGCGCGGGCATCACCGCGTCGCTCGCAGTGCCTCCGTCGGCCGGGCTCGCCGCCGCGATCGAGAGCGTGCGCCCGGAGTTGTAGAATCGTCGCGACCCGACCGTGCCTTGGAGGGGACCCATGCCGCGCGTCCTGTTCGGTCTGCTGCTCCTCGTGCACGGGGCCATCCATCTTGCATGGTTCGCGCCACAGCCCGACGATCCCAAGTGGCCGTTCCTGTGGCGCTCGCCGTGGATGCCGAAAGTGGGCGAGGACACACTGCGCGACATCGGGACCGCGGTCATCACGCTCATGTTCCTCGCGTACGTCGCGGCCGCCCTCGGCGTGTGGGGTGTCGGCTTCCTGGCAGGCGTCTGGGTCCCGATCGCGGTGCTCGCGTCGGCGCTCTCCTTCATCGTCATCGCGGTCCTGTGGCACCCATGGTTCGTCGCCGGACCGACTGTCGACGTCGTCATCGCCGTCGCGGCACTGATGCACTGGGTCGCCTAGCCCTCTGTCCCCGCAGCGCACGGCGGCCCCGCACCCTCTCAGGGTGCGGGGCCGCTTCTCGTCATCGAGGTGCGCTAGACCGCCGGCGGCTGCGGGCCCACCGGGGTGAGCGATCCGCGCTTCACCTTCAGCAGCACCACGAACAGATACACGATCGCCACCGGGTACAGCAGCACCGTCCCGACGACCCACAGCACCTTGCGGTTGGGGTCCGTGCCCGGGTACTCCGCGTCGGTGCGCAGCACGCCGTCGACGATCATCCAGATGACGAACAGCGGATAGGCGAGGCCGGCCAGCCCACCGGCTACGGCCAGACCTCCGAGACCCACCGCGAAGGGGAAGAACAAGTGCTCCATCGTCCACACGCCCTTTCGAACACTCCGATTCGTGTCGGTATCTAGTCGACGAGCAGGATCGAGACTTCGCCGATCCCGCGCCTCAGGTTGATGCCGATCTTCGGACCGCTCCCGCTCCACGCATCGTTGACCCAGCTGTCGCTGTTGACCGAGACGCCGTCGGCCGTGAAGTCGCCGAGGCCATCGCTGCCGCCGGTCACTCGTGCGCCCACCGCGCGCGGCAGTCGCAGCGTGAGCTTGCCGACGCCGGCGTTGATATCACCGCTGAATCCGGCGGTCCGGGCGCCGGACAGGTCGATCGTCGTCTCGCCGACGCCGGTGTCGACGGCCAGCGCGGTCAGGTCGACGCCGCGCAGGTTCACCGAGTTCCTGCCGACGCCGAGCGTCAGGTGCAGGTCGGTGGGAACGCCCCTGGCGATCTGCACGTCCCAGGTGTTGTGCACGTTGTCGAGGATCGGGACATCCGTGTTCTTGGGCTGACGCACGGAGAGCGTCCCCGTGCTGGCCTCGACGCTGTAGGCGACCTCGGGGAGCCAGCTCGGCGGTGCGTACACGAACGTGCCGGTCATCGCGGTGCCGGAGGTCTCGGCTCCGGAGAGCGTGAGCTCCCCGACGCCCATGGTGACGTCGGTCTTGAGTCGGCTGGCGCCCGCGAGCGCCACGGTCTTGTTCAGCGTCTGCGTCGCGGTCGCCGGGTTGTCCTGCAGCTTCACCCGCGTGCATCCGGTGGCACCGGCCATCGACGCGAGCACCAGAACCGCCGCGGCGAGGGCGATGTGCGTCCTTCTCATTGCGCGCCTCCCTCGAAGCGTCCGACCAGCATGATCTTGGCGAACATCCCGTGCAGATAGCCGATGCCTTTGGCAAGCCACAGCGTCAGCCACACACCCAGCAGGCCTCCCGCGAAGAAGAACGGGGCGCCCCACGGCTCGACCAGGTAGCCCCACCCGTCGATGCGGATGATGGGGGTGTTCGCCACCCACTGGACGATCGGCAGCGCGAACGTGGCGACAGAGAGCGACAGCGCCGTCACGACCATCGTGAAGTACGTGATGCCCAGCGGGAGCATCAGCAGCATGTAGAGCATGGTCGTCCAGGTGCGATAGTCGGAGAACCAGCTCCTGAGCCGGCTCCACAGCGTCCCGTCAGCGACGACCACGGTGCGAGGTCGCCGGGGCATCCGCTCCCCCAACAGGCTCTCGACGATGCGACCCTCGGCGAGCGAGATCGCGCGCACCGCCCCGATGAAGAGCAGCGCCACCGGGATGCCGACGATCAGGATCATGAGCCCCGCCGACATCGACAGCCCTGTCACGACCACCGTGAAGTACAGGATGCCCGTGAGCAGCGACAGCAGCATGTAGAACAGGGCGCCCCACGCTCCCGGGTCGGTGACGATGCCGAAGAAGCGCGCGAACGGGTTGGCCGACTTCGACGCCGGCGGAGCGGGTCTGCGAAGCGCAGCAGTGACGGTGATCTCCGTCTCCCGGTAGGCGGCCGCGATCTCGGCCGGCGTCCCGTAGGCGTCGATGGCCTGCCCCATCGCGTCCGGAGTGTCGACGTTCTCGGCGACCGCGCTCCGGAGGTACTCCTCGGCGTCGTACACGGCGTCCTGCACGAGCGCCGGATCGGCTCCCGCCAGCGCCGTCCTCAGTTCGGCCAGATAGGCCTCGATGGTCTCAGGCATCGTTCCTCCCCTCCAGTGTCCCGTCGACGAAGTCGCGCGTCTGCGACCATGCCGACTTCCAGTCCGCGAGCACGGCCCGGCCCCGGTCCGTGATCGTGTAGTACTTGCGCGGGGGACCCGACACGCTCGGTTCCACGCGGCTTCCCAGCAGCCCGCTCTCCTCCATGGAGCGCAGGACCGGGTAGAGCGTCCCCTGTTTGACCGGCGTGCCCTCCTGCCAGTTGCCCTCGATGCTCTTCGCGATCTGGTAGCCGTAGAGCGGCACCGTCGAGCGATCGAGGATGGCCAGCAGGATGAGCGAGACGGTCCCCGAGTTGAGTTCCTTCTGGAACTTGCGCAGCATCAGGTCGTCTGCGACGTCCACGTCCCACCTCCTGGCCTTGTCGAGCCGGACGGCGCCACGCCGACCGGCGGTAGTCTGTACTCGCTTCTATTGTTAAGGTACCACTAGCACAATCGCACACTACTACGAAGTCCGTACTAGTCAACACCCGTCTTCCTCCGGATGTGGACAGGGCTCCGGGCACGAATGTGGAATAATCGGGGTGGAGGGATTGGGGGAGACCATGAGCGATGACACCCGCGGCGACGCAGAATCATCCGCGCCAAGGCCCGGGCGCGAGGCGTCCGAGTACCTGAACATGGGCACGTCCATCGCGATCGGGACGGCGCTCGGCCTGGTCGTCGGGACGATGCTCGGGAATCTCACGTGGGGCCTGATCATCGGAGCGGCGCTCGGCACGGCGCTCGGCGCGGTCACAGTCGGGCAGCGCGCGAAACGGTAGCTCGGCGGGACCTACGCGCCGTACTTGTCGCGGTGCTTCTCGCGCGGCGCCTTCTTGACCGTCTGAGCGCGTG
>Ga0209748_1001024_pt1 | contig 14069 bp, 12 predicted proteins | sample BarGraIncu00421A_FD_185490 | JGI IMG/M metagenome (GOLD analysis project Ga0209748, IMG submission 185490) | Arctic peat soil microbial communities from Barrow, Alaska - Barrow Graham LP Incubations 004-21A (SPAdes) (version 2) | ecosystem: Environmental > Terrestrial > Soil > Wetlands > Peat... | reverse complement strand
AATTTATCCAAAAATAACTTATATTATTTTATTTGCAACACTTAAACCATTTGTTCTGTTATATGTTAAATTTGTAGCCAGCTTTGAATTTTCTGTATAATGAGAAGATTATTCTGTTTTCTGATAACAGGTTTGTTGATATCATGTGGCCGGAATAGTTCTGATTCCGGAAACAAAATAATTACTGTCAGTATTGCGCCTTTTAAATACTTTATTGAAGAGATTGCAAGTGATGACTTTAAGGTTAACATCATGGTACCTGCCGGAGCAGATCCTCATACATACGAACCTTTCCCTGAGCAAATTAACAAACTCAGAAAATCTGTTGGCTATATAAGCAACGGTTACCTGGGTTTTGAAATGAACTGGCTTGACCGTTTTTACGAGACAAACAGAACAATGAAGAGATTATCTTTAAGTGATAATATTGAACCTCTGAACTCTGTAGATCACCATGAAGGAGGTCAAGTCGAAGGTGCAGACCCACATTATTGGGTATCTCCTAAGTGTGCTTTGATAATGGCCTCTTCTGTAAAGGGATTTTTATGTGAGTTGAATCCATCACAAAAACAGAAATACGAAACAGGTTATCAGATTCTTATTTCAAAAATTCAGGAAGTCGATAATAAAGCCAGGGAACTATTTTTGAGTGTGCAGAACCGGTCTTTCATGATATATCATCCAAACCTGGCATACATGGCAAGAGACTATGGCCTTGAAGAGATACCGGTAGAATTTGAGGGCAAAGAACCGCCCCCATCCAGGATGAGAGAACTTATCGACCGTGCCAGGAAAGAGCACCTGAAAACTATATTTGTACAGCGTGAATATGACACCAAAAATGCGAAAGCAATCGCCGGTGAAATCGGTGCTCATATAATATTGATAGATCCCTTGTCGGAAAACTGGTATAGATCTACCATGGATATTATTGATGCCTTGCATAACAGTTTAATTGAAAGTTCAAAATAGTCGGTATTTATGGCTTATTTATTCGAAATGCATTCTTTGTCAGCTTCTTATGGTGCAAATATGGTTTTGCAGGATGTGGATCTCAAGGTAAATGAGAATGATTTTATTGGTGTCATTGGTCCGAATGGAGGTGGGAAAACAACACTTTTAAAAATAATTCTTGGTTTGGTGAAGGCGGCTAAAGGTAAAATTGTTTTCAATATTGAACTTTTAGACGGAAACAGCATCGGTTATCTTCCTCAGATATCTACAGGAGACATTAACTACCCTGTTACTGTGACCGACATAATTCTATCGGGCCTGATGATCCGGAAGGGGATTATCTCCAGAATGTCTTCATCCGATAAGACAAGAGCAATGACAGTGATTGATGAACTTGGTTTAGAAGGAATGGCTAAATCAACCTTAAATGAATTATCGGGTGGACAGATACAAAGAGTGTTCCTTGGACGGGCGATTATCGGAAACCCCAGACTACTATTGCTCGACGAACCGGGAAATTTTGTTGATACAACTTTTGAAAATGATTTTTATGAAAAGTTGAGGGACCTCAATAAACGGATGGCAATTCTTATGGTTTCCCACGATGTTGGAACCATTTCATCACATATTAAATCGTTTGCCTGTGTGAACAGAAGTCTTCACTATCATCCGTCACATGAGATCACAAATGAAGATCTGCTTGCCTATGGGTGTCCGATTCAGCTTGTTACACATGGAGATGTTCCCCATACAGTACTAAAATACCATAAATAAGTGGAATCTAATATTTTTCAATATGAGTTTATAATTAAAGGACTCCTCGGAGCCGTCTTTGCCAGTATAACTGCCGGATTAGCAGGAACATATGTTGTGTCAAAACGGATGGTCTTCTTAAGCGGTGGTATAACACATGCTTCATTTGGTGGTATTGGTATTGGTTATTTCATTGGGATCAACCCTGTAATCGGAGCCGCTGTTTTTGGTATCCTGTCTGCTCTGGGTGTTGAGTATCTTTCTGTTAAACAGAAAATCAGGGAAGACTCGGCAATCGGAATATTATGGGCATTTGGCATGGCCATCGGAATAATTTTTATTTATCTGACTCCGGGATATACACCTAACCTGATGAGTTACCTTTTCGGGAGTATCCTCACTGTTTCAAATGCTGACATTATTGCATTGGGCATAATGTCCGTAATATTGATTCTTTACTTCGGGATATTCTACAGGGCGATTCTTTATATCTCTTTCGATGAGATATTTGCAAGAACATACTCCTCTTATGTTGATGTATTTAAATATATTACAACATCATTGATAGCCCTTACAATTGTTTTGAATATCAGGATGGCAGGTGTGGTCCTGGTTATCTCATTGCTGACAATTCCGCCAAACATAGCCATGTTATTCACAAGAGTCTATTTTAAAATAGTTATATGGTCAGTCCTTGCAGGATTTATCGGCACAGCAACAGGGTATGCTATTTCATACTTTGCAGGAATACCGGTAGGAGCAACTATAATCTTTACTCTTGTCATAATCTGGGTAATCACAAAGGGAATTACTCAGTTAATGATGAAATTATCAAAAAAAAGAGATGAAATAATGTATTGAAAGTACTTTGTGAACCTTAGTGCAACCTTTGTGTACCTTCGTGGTAAACATAATTCATTTAACCACAAAGGATCACGAAGTAATACTCAAAGGAACACAAAGGGAAAACAAAACCAATTTCTCAGGATACGGTCATAGGATTAGTTTAAAGACCAATTTATTGAGTTTTATAACAAAAGATTGTTCATAATATATAAAGTATACTTACAATGGATTACGATCTGATAATAGTTGGCAGCGGACCCGGTGGCTATGTAGCTGCTATTAGGGCATCACAATTGAAAATGAAAGTAGCAGTTGTTGAAAGAGCTGAAATAGGAGGAATCTGTCTTAACTGGGGATGTATCCCCACAAAATCACTCCTGAAGAGTGCCCAGGTATTCAACTATCTTACTCATGCATCTGACTATGGAATTACAATCTCAGGTGAAGTAAAACCTGATTTTAATGCAATTATTTCACGAAGCAGAAATGTGGCAAATGGTATGAGCAAAGGAGTTCAGTTTCTTTTCAAAAAAAACAATATTGAACATATCAAAGGATTTGGTCGTCTGGCAGGAAACAATAATATTGAGGTGGAGGATCCTGACGGTAATAAAAAAATATATACTGCACAGAATATAATTTTAGCAACGGGTGCAAGATCGAAGGAGCTTCCAACTCTGAAGCAGGATGGTAAGAAGATAATTGGATACCGTGAGGCTATGACACTTGAAAAGCAGCCCGGATCAATGGTTGTTGTAGGATCAGGTGCAATCGGCAGTGAATTTGCTAATTTCTATCAGTCTCTTGGAACAAACGTGACCCTGGTTGAGTTTTTACCCAGGATTGTTCCGGTTGAAGATGAAGAGGTCTCAAAACAGTTGGAGAGATCTTTTAAGAAAATTAAAATGAAGGTAATGACTGATTCATCAGTTGAGTCAGTTGATACTTCAAAAGAGAAGTGCCTTGTGACAATCAAAACACCCTCAGGGCAGGAAGTTGTTGAGGCTGATATTGTCTTGTCAGCGGTTGGTATTACAACAAACATTGAAAATATTGGTCTTGAAAAGGCTGGTGTTAAAACTGATAAGGACAAAGTTGTCGTTGATGATTTTTACCGGACATCAATCCCGGGCATTTTTGCTATTGGCGATATTGTTCATGGACCGGCTCTTGCCCATGTGGCTTCTGCAGAGGGGATTATATGTGTCGAAAAGATAGCTGGAATGGAAGTTGAACCTCTTGATTATAATAATATTCCGGGATGTACTTATACAAATCCGGAAATAGCATCATGTGGCCTTACTGAAACAGCTGCCAGGGAAGCCGGTTATGATATAAAAGTTGGAAAATTTCCTTTTACAGCTTCTGGTAAAGCAAGTGCTTCAGGCGCAAAAGATGGTTTCATCAAACTTATATTTGATGCATCATATGGAGAACTGCTTGGTGCGCATATGATCGGAGATAATGTAACAGAGATGATCGCAGAGATAGTTGTTGCCAGAAAACTTGAGACAACTGCTCATGAACTAATCAAAGCCGTTCATCCTCATCCTACAATGTCGGAGGCTATAATGGAGGCTGCTGCTGCTGCCTATGGGGAAGTGATACATCTTTAATATTCCCTGAACGCAACCTTTTTTTTTAAAAAACCATCAATCTTTTAAGAATTACTGGCATTTAAGATAATTATTTTATATTTTTATATTCTCAATCAGGTAAAAAACCTTGTCGGAGATTAAAAAAATAATAAAAGGTTGTCTTGCCGGTAACAGAAGGGATCAGGAACTTCTGTACAGGCGACATGCTGCTAAGCTATATGCCGTGTGTCTTCAGTATTCAGGTAATGATGATGAGGCCAGGGATATTTTACAGGAAGGGTTTATAAAAATATTTGAAAACCTTGATCATTACAAACATGAAGGTTCTTTCGAGGGATGGATTCGTCGGATAACAGTCAATACCGCACTGGAAAAGTTCCGCAGCAGACATAACCTTTATCGTGTTGATGACATAGATATGATACAGGAACCCGATGCAGAACCTGATAATCAGGATTATGCCGGCCTTGAAGCTAATGACCTGCTTGGAATTATCAGGGAATTGCCTACGAAATACAGAATGGTATTTAACCTATATGCAATTGAAGGATATTCACATAAAGAAATAAGTAAAATGGTGAATATTTCAGAGGGAACATCTAAGTCAAATCTTTCCCGTGCGAGGGTTATTCTTCAGAGAAGAGTAGGATCTTACACAGGAATTAAGAAGAGAGTCGCAAATGAATGAAAAGGGAGCAAATATAGACCTTGTCTTTAGAAACGGACTTAAAGATTTCGAAGTACTTCCACCCCCCGAGGTTTGGGATGGCATTCGCCCCTTCGTTAAAATAAGACCACGTCCGTTTATATTTCTAAGGGTTGCTGCTGTGATTACTGTTCTGCTGACTGTGAGTTTTTTTACTTACAGATGGAGCAGAGAACTGTCAACCGGACCTGCAGGTTCTGTATTTGCTTTTAATATGGAGGCCTCTTCCCCCGTCATTTCTCAGCCTGACAACAATCCTCAGAATTTACCGACTATTAAGTATAATCAAATTAAAAACTCCCCTGATGTCTTGACTGATGTTGTTGACCCTACTACCACTCTTCCTGAAATTGAAACAATTGCTATTCCTGAAGAAGTTATATACATTCAGGAAACTAAAAGCTTGTCAATAACAAAAAATGAAACCCTACGGGGACCATTCCTCACATCCTTAAATACATCTCAGGGAAACTCAATTAAGATTAAGGAACCTGACCTGCAATATTTTCCGGAAAATATTACTACAAAACCTAAGAACAGATGGTCCATAGCAGCTTTGGCTTCGCCAACATATTATTCGAGTTTTAATTCGGGCAGTGATGGACTTTCAAAGCAACTGATGGAATCAGAACAACCTCTTTTTTCATATTCAGGGGGAGTTGCTTTTTCTTATAAAATTAGTAAAAGATTCAGTATACAATCAGGTCTTTACTATTCCGCTTTAGGACAGAAAGTAGAAGGTATAAATTCCTTCAGCGGATTTAAACCATATGATAACACCAAAGGAGTTGACAACTTTAAAGTACTTACCATAAATGGTACAATTCATACAAGTAATCCTGATGTTTTTCTTATCGCTGATGGTTCAGACAGGATACTTACTGACTTTACAAATGACGTGATTGATCCTAAAAAAGCAAGTCTTCAGCCTATCAATAGTTCACTAAATCAGAATTTCAGTTACCTGGAACTACCGGTGGTCTTAAGATATAAAATTGTAGATAAAACGATTGGCATTAATCTTATCGGAGGATTATCATATAATCTATTGGTAAATAATTTAGTATATACTACCCTTGATGGAAACAGATATCCCATAGGGGATACTAAAGGACTAAAACCTCTTTCTTTAAGCAGTTCCCTGGGGATGGGCATGGAATACAATCTCTCAAGTAAATTATCTCTCAATCTCGAACCAACATTCAGATATTACCTGAATCCATTCAGTGTTACCACAGGTTCATACATTCATCCATATTCTTTTGGGATCTTCTCCGGGTTATCATATAAATTCTGAAACCTGACCAACCTTCTTTTTATTTACTTCTGCTGAAATTATTTTTCAGGTACAAAAATGTTACCTTTGCACTTTATTTCTAACAGCCTGAATTATTATGACAAATCCAAACAGGAAAACAGTACTTACCGCTTTTGTTCTGACCGGCACAATTATTATCATTCTATCAATTGCCCAGGGCTTTAAAGGTTTTAACAACAGTCCAATGGAGGTGCATCAGGTATTAGATACCGTTTATAACATAAAGTCATTTAAATTACCTGATAATGTGACCTTCGCTGATGAGAAGATGCCCCTTGACAACTTTGATACCAAGGAAAGCTTTGAGCGCGAAATCCTGACAAGCGCTTACAGACACTCCTCGACTATCCTTATAATTATGAGGGCACACAGGTATCTGCCGATTATCGAAAAGATCCTGAAAAAAAACAACGTTCCGGATGATTTTAAATATCTGGCTGCGGCAGAAAGTGAATACAGTAACATGGTTTCTCCTGCCGGAGCTACGGGTTTTTGGCAGATTATGCCTGAAACAGGCAGGGAAGAAGGAATGGAGATTAACACTGTTGTTGACGAAAGATATGATGTTGAAAAATCAACACAGTTCGCTTGTGACTATTTTATTAAGTCATATGAAAAATATGGCAACTGGACACTTGCAGCAGCATCCTATAACGGTGGAAGAGGTGCAGTTGATGAACAGATAGATATTCAGCATCAGAATAACTATTATGATCTTCTTCTGAGTGAAGAAACGGCTAGATATATATTCAGAGCAGTGGCATATAAACTTGTTATAAAAGATCCTGAGAATTATGGATTTAAGATTGCTGAAAAGGATTTATATCCTGAACTTAAATTCTATGAAGTAAAAGTTGATAGTGCAATATCTGATTTTTCCGGTTTTGCTGAGAAGTTCGGGACGAATTATAAGATGTTAAAATTTCTGAATCCCTGGCTAAGGAAACCATACCTGACGCCGAAACTTAATAAAGAATATCTGATAAAGATTCCATCAGAGGGGATGCGTAGTATTGAGAATTCGGAAAATATAAACCGATCTTTTGAAGAGGAAAAGTCGAGATGAATGAGGAGATAAAAGTCCTTGGTGCCAGGGTCCATAATTTACAAAACATCGATGTTACTATTCCACGAAACAAGCTTGTAGTAATTACCGGTTTAAGTGGCAGTGGAAAATCATCTCTTGCGTTCGATACCATATATGCTGAGGGTCAAAGGCGTTATATGGAGACTCTTTCGGCTTATGCCCGTCAGTTTCTTGGAGGGATGGAACGCCCTGATGTTGATAAGATAACAGGCTTAAGTCCGGTGATATCTATCGAACAGAAGACTACCAATAAAAACCCGCGTTCTACTGTCGGTACAATTACTGAAGTTTACGATTTTCTCAGGCTTTTATATGCCAGGGCTTCCGAAGCATATTCATATGCATCTGGTGAAAAGATGGTCAAATATACAGATAACCAGATACTTGAACTTGTAAAGAACCGCTTCTCAGGGAAGAAGGTCCATTTTTTAGCTCCTGTAGTAAAAGGGAGAAAGGGTCATTATAAAGAGTTATTTGAACAACTTAGACGAAAAGGTTTCCTCAATGTTCGCATAAACAATGAAATCAGAGAGCTTACTCCCGGGATGAAACTTGACCGATATAAAACTCATTATATTGAACTTGTCATTGATAAGTTCAGGATAGGAGATACAACAGATAAAAGACTTAATGATTCAATACTTACATCACTTGATCAGGGTGACGGAGTGATGATGGTTCTGGATACCGAGAATAATGAACCCAGGTATTTCAGCCGTCATTTGATGTGCCCTGTCACCGGATTATCATACAACGAACCTGCACCTCATACTTTTTCTTTCAACTCACCTCAGGGCGCATGCCCTCATTGTAACGGACTGGGAGAGGTATCAAGTATTGATGAGAAAAAGCTTATTCCTGACAAGGAGCTAAGCATCAGAAAAGGAGGGATCGAACCCCTTGGAAAATACAGAAATATCTGGATTTTCTGGCAGATTGAAGCAATAGCGGAAAAAAACGGATTCACTCTGGATACTCCCATAAAAGAGATTCCTGAAGATGCTCTCAACAAGGTACTTTATGGTTCAGATGAAGTCCTTAAATTATCTAACACTCCACTGGGAATGACGTCCAACTATTTTTTAACGTTCGAAGGTGTTGTTAATTTTGTTGGGAGTATTGAAACAATTAATGGTAAGAAAAACGGAACAAGAATTAAGGACCAATATGTACAATATAATATTTGCCCCGAATGCCAGGGTACCCGTTTGAAGAAAGAATCATTATTTTTCAGGATAGCTGACAAAAATATAGGAGAACTCTCCGCAATGGATATCAAAGAGTTATCACTGTTCCTGGCAAATATCGAGGAGAAAATGACAGGGAAGCAAAAACTTATTGCTGTTGAAATTCTTAAAGAGATAAGAGCCAGACTTGGTTTTCTACTTGAGGTGGGACTGGAATATCTCTCACTGAACAGAGGTGCAAGGACTCTTTCAGGTGGAGAAAGCCAGAGGATCAGACTTGCTACTCAGATTGGTTCAAGACTGGTCAACGTTCTCTATATTCTCGATGAACCGAGCATCGGACTTCATCAGCGAGATAACCGGCGATTGATAGCCGCATTGAAACAACTCAGGGATGCAGGAAACTCAGTCATTGTAGTAGAACACGATAGAGAGATGATTATGTCAGCTGACCATGTTATTGATATGGGGCCGGGGGCCGGACGCCTCGGTGGCCTCATCGTTGCTCATGGAAGTCCGGATGAACTGATGAAATACGATACTCTTACCTCTTCATATATTAATAATAAAAAGAAATTCCTTATCCCTGATAAACGGAGAAAAGGAAATGGAAAATCCCTGGTTCTTTCAGGTGCTTCAGGACATAACCTTAATAATGTGGATATTACATTACCTCTTGGTACATTTATTTGTATTACCGGAGTGTCAGGAAGCGGCAAATCATCACTTATTAATCAGACTCTTCATCCTGCCCTGGCAAAGAGATTTCATAATTCAGGTAAATCACCATTGCCATACAGGGAAATTACCGGTCTCGAGCATCTTGACAAAGTAATTGAGGTAAGCCAGTCACCTATTGGCAAAACACCACGTTCAAATCCTGCTACTTATACCGGTGTCTTCACGGATATCAGGAAACTTTTTGAACAGACAACTGAAGCTAAAATACGCGGATTCGCCGCCGGGAGGTTCTCTTTTAATGTAAAAGGCGGGCGTTGTGAGGGATGCGAAGGAGCGGGAATGAAGACGATCGAAATGAATTTTCTGCCCGATGTTTACGTTCATTGCACAGAATGTAACGGGAAACGATATAACCGTGAAACACTCGAAGTTAAATACAAAGGACAGTCCATAAGCGATGTTCTGGAAATGACTATTAATATGGCAGTTGAATATTTTGCCAATGTACCTTCAATTTATCATAAAATTAAAACACTTCAGGATGTCGGACTTGGTTACATTAAGCTTGGGCAACAATCCACAACCCTTTCTGGTGGTGAAGCGCAACGAGTTAAACTGGCGACTGAACTGGCCAGACGCGATACCGGCAAAACACTATATATACTCGATGAACCAACCACAGGATTGCATTTTGAGGATGTCAGAGTATTGCTCGATGTGTTGAATAAACTTGTTGACAGAGGCAATACTGTAATCGTAATTGAACATAACCTGGATGTAGTTAAAATGGCTGATTATATTGTAGATCTTGGCAAAGAAGGAGGGAAAGCCGGAGGTAATATTATATTCTCAGGATCACCTGAAAAACTTGTGCAATGTTCAGAGAGTTATACCGGAAAATATCTTAAGGCAGAACTTAAGGCATAAGAATTTAATTATATTTGAGTTGATTTATCTTTATCGAAACCAAAATGGAGAAACCTGCTGATCTTATTAAAGACGCCTTTGAACAAAAAACATGGCATGAAATTCATACAACAGATTCATGGAGAGTATTTAAGATTATCTCTGAATTAGTTGAAGGTTTTGAAAAGCTTGCACGCATTGGTCCTTGTGTTTCAATTTTTGGTTCTGCACGGACAAAACTTAATAATAAATATTATACACTGGCGGAAGATATCGCTTTCAAGCTGACACAGAATGGATACGGGATCATCACAGGTGGCGGACCGGGCATTATGGAAGCAGCAAATAAGGGAGCTGCCCGGGGAAAGGGCAAATCTGTAGGTATTAATATTGATCTTCCTTTTGAACAGCATCCCAATCCATACATCGATTCAGATAAACTGATAACTTTCGATCATTTTTTTGTCAGGAAAGTTATGTTCATGAAATATGCTCAGGGTTTTATAGTACTTCCCGGTGGATTCGGTACATTTGATGAACTCTTTGAGGCAATAACCCTCATCCAAACCAGAAAGATCGGGAAATTTCCAATAATATTGGTAGGAAGGAAATACTGGAAGGGTTTGATTGACTGGATCAAAGAGGAAATGCTTGCCGAGGAGCATAATATAAAAGAAGAGGATTTGAACCTTTTTGCTCTCGTTGATACATCAGATGAAGCTGTTGATTATATTGTTCAGTTCTATTCCAGATATCTTCTCAGTCCCAATTTCTAGTCAAACCTTACGCATCCGATCCATTTCCCGTGTAGCATCTTTGCGTTTGAGGGTTTCGCGTTTATCATATTCTTTCTTGCCCTTGGAGATGGCGATTTCGGCTTTTGCGAGACCTCTGTCGTTGATAAAAACCTTAATGACAATGATAGTCAAACCGGTCTCTTTGATTTTCCTTTCAATTTTTCTTAACTCGCGGGAAGTGAGAAGTAGTTTTCTCTCGCGTAGAGGATCATGATTATTAAGATTTCCCCACCAATACTCCGCAATGTGCATTCCCTTGATAAAGAGTTCGCCATTATTGAAAAAACAATACGAATCGGCAATAGTAGCTTTTCCAAGTCTTATCGATTTTATTTCTGTTCCCGAGAGCTTAATACCTGCCACAAATTTTTCGAGGAACTCATAATCGTGAGAAGCCTTTTTATTTTTAATTACAATATTTCCTGTGCCGCCTTTCATTATACTGATTAAGCAAAGAATGCAAAATAGATTTTGTCGATCAGTATTGTAAATAGAAGGTTTGTAATGATATATATTCCGACAAAGGTTAATGTTGCCGCTATCAGCATAGGTATTTTTTTATATCCCGGAGGCGTCAATACCCTTTCTGTACCAGTCCAGAAGATATACAAACCATAAAGCGCTATTATATTTACAAAAAGAAGAGATTCAAATAAACGGCTTAAAATCTGGCATAAAAGAAAAGGTACTATTGAATATACAATAAGCCTGAAGGAAATGGCAAAATCCTTACCAAGATCAAGCGGATAAGTTATTTCCTTGAGGATAAAAGCACTAACATAAACAGTAACATAAAAGAGGAGGAAACATTTTATTCCGACAAAGACAGAATAGACAGGAGATAATTCAGCATTTGTATAGATTAAAGATCCGGCAACGGCCGAAACTGAAACCAGAAGGATAAAAGGAAATAAAAAACTATTTCTTATCACGTTGACAGTCCTATTCTCTGAATCAATTGTTTCCCAGGCCTTTACCGGGTTAATAAATATATCTATTACCCCCAAAAGTAAAAACTTGTTATTCATAAAAATCTGATTTGAATGCCTGTCAAAAATAAGTAAATTTATGGTATATTGTTTTTTATGCCTTAATGATTAAAAATGTGACAGTGGAGTTGAATACAATCTATGATTTATTAGTTGTTACAGGGCCCACTGCATCAGGTAAAACTTCATTGGCTGCAGCCATTTCATACAAGTTGGGAGGAGAGATTATCAGTGCAGATTCACGGCAGGTTTACAGGGGCATGAATCTTGGTACAGGGAAGGACTATGAGGATTATCTGATTAATGGCATACAAATACCTTGTCATCTGATTGATATCGCTGATCCCGGTTATAAATTTAATGTATTTGAATACCAGCGCGAGTTTTTCAAAGTCTATTCTGATCTGAAGAAGAGAAATATTTTCCCTGTTGTCTGCGGAGGTTCCGGTATGTACGCTGATAGTATAATAACAGGATACAAAATGTTTGAGGTGCCTCCTGACAGCGGATTGAGAATTGAGCTTGAGAAAAAAACGATGGAGGAACTAAAAAATATATTGTTAACCTTTAGAAACCTTCACAATACAACAGATATTGACACCAAGAAGCGGGTTATCAGGGCTATTGAAATTGAACATTTCACCACGAACAAGAGAAAACAGAAAAGTGAATCTCCAAAAATAAAACCTCTTGTTGTCGGCGTAATATTCGAAAGAGATTCGAGGCGAAGAAGAATAACTGATAGGCTTAAGCAGCGTCTTGATTCAGGCATGATTGACGAAGTGAAAAATCTGATTGATAATGGTATAAACACCGAGACTTTAATTTATTATGGTCTTGAATATAAGTTTATTACACTTTATCTGACCGGAAAAATTTCTTATGAAGAAATGTTTCGGGACCTTGAAATCGCCATTCATCAATTTGCTAAAAGGCAGATGACCTGGTTCAGGGGAATGGAGAGGAGAGGAATTAAGATTCACTGGATCAACGGTGAGATTCCAATAGAAGATAAAGTAGAGAAAGTAATGGAATTACTCCAGGAATAACCTCTATTAAAATGGCTCCCTATTATTCACTTCACCACAACCCATCTTTGCAATCTACATGAACTCACCCCCAGCCCCCTCTTTCCGCCAGCTGGCGGAAAGAGGGGGCTGGGGGTGAGTATATGTGATCCCGGGGTTCGGAGTTTACTTCAAATACGTATCCAGCCACTCAAAAAATTCTCTTTGCCAGATCACAGCATCCTGAGGTTTTGTAACAAAATGATATTCATCTTCAAAGAAAAGCAACCTGCTTGGAACACCATGTAACTGAGCTGCCTGGAATGCCTCCATGCTCTGAGTATAGGGTACTCTGAAATCATTCGCTCCCGTAATTATTAGTATAGGTGTTGTCCACTTATCAACCATGAGGTGAGGGGAGAATTTATAGCTTGGAAGGTTTTTCCAGTATGGACCTCCATAATCTTTGTTTGGGAACCAAAGTTCCTCAGTCGATCCGTACTCGCTTTCGAAATTGAATATCCCGCAGTGGGCAATGAACGCCTTGAATCTTCCCTGGTGAACACCTGCAAGGTAAAAGACCGAATAGCCGCCATAACTAGCCCCAATAGCACCTAATCTTTTTGCATCGATGAAAGGTTCTTTTGCCATTGCATCAGTTGCATCAAGATAGTCCTGAATATTTTTTCCACCCCAATCGCCGGAAATCTGTTCTTTCCATTCCTGGCCAAATCCGATAACACCCCGGCGGTTTGGTGCAAATACTATATATCCTTTTGCAGCAATCATCTGCATATTCCACCTGTATGACCAGAACTGATCGAGTGAGGACTGAGGACCTCCTTCACAGAAAAGCAATGCCGGATATTTTTTTGCAGAGTTAAAGTCAGGAGGATAGATTACCCACATCTGAAGATCCTTATTATCTTTTGTCTTAATATATTTCTCCTCAACCTTACCCATTTTGATTTCATCGTAGATAAATTTATTTATAGAAGTTATCTGTTTTATTGACCCTGTCTTCATATCAATGGTGGAAAGTTCAGGCGCCATCGACATTGAAGTCAATTCTGAAACCAGAACCCCTGACTTTAGAATAAATGGTCCGAGATTATGTACTCCTTCTGTTACCTTTGATACACTTTTTCCCTGTAGGTCAGTTTTGAATATCTGGAAAGTACCCAGATGAGAGCAGGCAAAATATATCGTTTCGTTATTATCCCAAGCAATATTCGATACA
>Ga0209748_1001021_pt1 | contig 14112 bp, 11 predicted proteins | sample BarGraIncu00421A_FD_185490 | JGI IMG/M metagenome (GOLD analysis project Ga0209748, IMG submission 185490) | Arctic peat soil microbial communities from Barrow, Alaska - Barrow Graham LP Incubations 004-21A (SPAdes) (version 2) | ecosystem: Environmental > Terrestrial > Soil > Wetlands > Peat... | reverse complement strand
TTGCCCTGCTATGAGAGAACTTCTGTTATTATTATGCCATTACCCGTTCGATGAAACAAACAGGGAGACCTTTTCAAAACTGCTGGGAGAGGTCACGGATTGGCCCGCCATGGTTAAACTGATAAATGCTCATGGCATAATTGCCCTGGCTGCATATACAATAAAGGAAGCCGGGCTGGGGAAGCAGACCCCGGCAAATTCGATGACAATTCTTGAAAACGGTTATACGCTTAGTATGGCACGGAATACCTGGCTGACAGAGCGCTGGAAAGAGGTTAATACTATACTTTGTAATGCGGGCATTAAACACATTCTTCTTAAAGGAATGGCACTCGAACATACTCTTTATGGTTCCAAAGGGTTACGCCAGATGAACGACAATGATATTCTCATTAAGCGCGAAGAATCCCTTAAAGCCTGGCAACTTTTACAGCAGAAAGGATTTACATTAGAACCTGCTAAATCTCCCCTTTTCAAAAAAATAATGTTTGATTTCGGTCATCACCTCCCTACCCTGTACAAAAACGGATATGCACTTGAGATTCATGATAACCTCTTTGATAAGAGGATTACTGGCAGTATGAGTTATTGTGATCCATTTTCAGAAACTGTTGAAATATCTGTCGGGGACACTAAAGCCAGCATACTTTCCGGGGAGATACAACTGTCATATCTTATCAACCATTTTGAACACCATGCTTTAGAGGGCGATTGCCAGTTACGTTTATACACTGATATTACTTTACTCGATAAGTCAAACACCCTTGAGTTCCCTGATCGATTTATATCGAACCCTATGCAAGGTAATAAAGCCGAATTTCGTAAAGCGGCATACAAAGCCATAATATGTTCTATCGCTCCAAAACATAGGTTGCGGTTTTTGCTCGGTGATACATTTCCTTCTATAAGCTGGATGAAAAAGCGTTACAAATGCAAAGGGCCAAAAGCGATGATTTATTATCCACAAAGGATTGGCAAGTTGTTTTGGTTGATTTAGTTAAATCTGGTTGAAAGGTTGAAGGGGTTGAAGGGGTTGAACGAGTTTAATGGGTTGAACGAGTCCGGATCTTTTCAAATCTTTCAACTCTTTCAACTCTTTCAACATTTCTTCGTAAACTTGTATAATTATTTAACCAGCAACAACATCTAATCCGTGGAATCATCTCCCCTTCATAGTGCCGGTTATGACATTTCCTCTGATAGAACTATCGGGCTGGTAATGGCGGTGCTTGAATCGGGACATTCGGTTGAGCTGCCGGCAACAGGATTCAGCATGTTCCCGACATTAAGACCAGGTGACAGGGTAATTGTAAAACCATTGGCAAAAGGAGAATTACCATTGACAGGCAGCGTGGTGGTTTGTGTGGATAACGGCGCAACGGCGCAACGGCGCAACGGCGCAACGGTTCAACGACATAACGACATAACGCCTGAACGACATAACAGCTCGTTGGTGATGCACCGGTTAGTTGAAATAATTTCTGATGATTCCGGCAAACTACTATATATTACCCGTGGCGATTCCGTAAAGGAGCCGGATAAACCATGGCCCCAACAACAACTGATTGGTGTAGCAAAAAGCTATAAACGAGGTAGAAAGGAGCATTCAATAAAAGCTTTTATCCCGGGAGCCTGTAGATATTTATTTAATCACAGGTTGTTATGGATGTTTAATAAGATAATGATATTAACCGGAGTTCCAAAGGGCTGAAGGCTGATGGTTGAAGGCTGTAGTTTATAGGTTATATGCCGAAGGAAAGTTTTCATTCCGAACACCGCACGCCCCTCACTCAAACTTTTGTCTTTTTACTTTCTTCGTCCACCGAAGCTTTAGCGAAGGTGGATTATCTTTTGTCTTCCTTCTATATCTCTTTGATGTTGCTGATTAATTTCCTATTTTTGTTTTTCCAGATTAGGTTTATTGTATCTTATTACAATAGATTAATAATGTTGATGCAACCTGTAAGATAGTTTTAAGGTCTTACAAAAAACCTGCAGTGAAATGAAAAAACTTATATATCTGTTTTTGGTACTGACTTTTATTTCCAGGTCGGTTTTTGGACAAATTACTGGTACTGGTATTTATGGTGATCCATATACCGGCACATTGACTACTGGTACTTTTACTATCAGTGGTACCAAATATTTTAATACACTTGGTGTATCAGGCGGGACTTTGACCATCAACGCCGGAGCAACTCTTTTTGCTACAGCGACTACATCTGGTATTACCATTTCCGCAACAGGAATTCTAAACGCTGTTGGTGCCCCAGGCAGTTTAATAACTTTTACTGCTGATAATAATGGAAGCGGAATTGTTGACGTGGGAGAAACATGGAAAAATCTGTTATTCGATAATAGCACAGGAACATCAGTAATCGATTATGCAGTGATTGAACATGGAACAGGCGAAGATTTATATGCTTTAGGCGGGGGAATAACTATATATGGTGATAATATTACAGTTAGAAACAGCACAATTCGTAATTGTAACATTGGAGGCGATGGAGGTGGAATTTACTTATACGCAACAGGAACCCATGTTACTTTGCAGAATCTGAAACTGCATGATAATTCCACATCAGGAAATGGTGGTGGCCTGGTTATTGATGGAGATGTGAATTCAATTATAACCGGTTGCGAGATTTACAGCAATACGGCTAGCAATGGATATGGTGTCTTTTTTAATTCGGCAGGTACAATTAGCAATTCTTTAATATATAATCATTCTGCCGGTGAAGGAGTTTATGTTTCTGATTTGGTTAGTGGTGCGTCTTTAATTAATTGTGTTCTTTTCAACAATAATGTCGGGATCTATTTCCTTGGCGTCGGGAATGCGATTAATTGCGATGTGGTAAACAATACGACCGGAATTACATCCGCAATTTCTGTTGCCCCTAAAATTGTCAATACCGTTTTATGGGGAAATTCGACAAAATACACTATAGTTTCCGGAGCGTCAATGGTATTTGCAAATTGTGGTATACAGGGTGGATTGTCAGGTGGAACTGATGGGGGCGGTAATAAAATTCTCAGCCTGACTAACGAAGCTGATACAGGACCAAACTTTATTGTCCCATCCTCTGATTTTCATATAAATTCATGGATCACGCCTCTGGTTGATGGAGGTATAGCCATATATACCGGAGTTAATATTCCCGCCACAGATATTGAAGGTAAATCACGTATTGGAACTATTGATATCGGAGCTTATGAGTTTGTTTATTACATTTGGACCGGGATCACTTCAACCGATTGGACAACAACTACTAACTGGACAGGATCTCCCTCATTGGTACCTACTTCTATAATTGATAACAAAGTAATTATTCCTGCAGGACGTCCAAATTATCCTACTGCCACCTCGCTTTCTTTATCAACCCGGAGTATATTGACCATTGAAGCCCGTGCAGGACTAACAGTTTCCGGAGCCACTTCGGTTGGTTCCGGATGTACATTTCTTATGAAATCAGACGCAACCGGATCTGCTAATTTTATTACCGGTTCCTCAGTATCAGTTGCTGGCACTCTCAACGTTGAACTATTTCTTGCCGGAGGGGGCGGCCCGGATTACAAATGGCATTATGTTACAACCCCTATTAATAATTATGATAAAGCTGTACTCACAACTGGCATCTCTAATCCTTATAACCTGTTAAATTACAGGGAAGATCTTGTTATTACGGATAAGAACACAGGATGGAACTGGCATGATGGAAATGGAGGATTAACACCAGGATTTACTCAATTACAAACTAATCGTGGATATAACGTTTATGTTTCAACCAATCAGACTGCAACATTTGCTGGAACTATATTACCCGGTAATACTAATACAAACACAAACATAACTTGTGGTGGTACAAATGCTGATCAAAATGGATGGAACCTTATCGGGAATCCATTTACATGTGCAGTTGATGCTAATCAATTTGTTCTCAGTCCAAAAATAGTAGATAAATCAATCTATTTCACAATAGATAATAAATACCTTTCCTGGAATACTTTTACTGGTGTGGGGATTGGCGCCGGCGTCTCAAATATTGTTCCGGCTTTGCAAGGTTTCTTTGTACACGCTACTACAGGGTTTGGTACAAGGAGTGTAGCAATTCCATCCGGCAGCAGATTATATACATCTAATTCAATTTATAAAGGAGCCCGGGAAAATAAAGGGACCCAGGATAGTCATTCTTTTCCCTATTTAAAACTAAATGTCTCTGATGGTGCAACTTTTACAGATGAATCTATTATCTACTTCTTTAATGATGCAACAACAGCATTTGATACAGATTATGATGCTTATAAGTTGTTTGGAGACAATCAGGCTAATCCCCAAATTTATACTATTTCGGATAATATAAACCTTGGAATTAACGGTTTGCCAATTCCTGATAAAATAACTGTGGTCCCCTTAAACCTGAGGATCGGAGTAGCTAAAAACTATACAATCAATGTGCTTGACCTTCAGAATCTTACTGATTCTAAGGTAACTCTTATACACGGAACCAACAGAATCGATCTGAAAGCTAATCCAAGTTATACTTTTTCTGCAGCAGCCGGAACAATAACCGATATGGCAGTGGAGTTCGATATGTCAATCGCTACAGATGTTAATGTTGCTTCAAAAGATCAATCAGTATGCTGGTATTCAAACGGGTCCGTTCTGATAAAAACAGGACTGGCCGGTTTTGAAGATAATTCTTCTGTTGTAATTTATGATGTAACCGGGAAGGTTGTTTTCAGGAAGAATAATGTCAGCCTTGGTAAGGGGGAAACAGTTGAAATACCAGTTAGTTTAGACAATGGTTTGTATATTACGAATGTATCAAATAAAAATATTAAATGGTCGAAAAAACTGGTCATTTCCCATTAGAATAATATCTTATCTTTGTACCGATTATTATGAAGAAGAAAAGATATACTAAGCCAATTATAGCCAGGGTATTTTTAGATTATACTATTACGCTTCAAATGGGAACTCCACCGGTTAATCCTCCACCAAGGGGCGGAGGAAGCAAGGGTAATGGTAATGATACTCCGTTTCAGAATCCGTTCGGGGATAAGCCGTTCGGATAAATACGGCGTGAGGTGTGGGGCGACAGGCGTGAGGCCCAACATCCTAAGCCAGATACCTGACGCCTTCGGTTACACTTTCCTCAGAAACACCTTCGGTATTTTGAGTATCAGATTCTGATCAAACCTGTCGATACGGACTATAACCCGGTTTTTGCTTCCTATTTTAATAAGCTCGCCTGTCAGCCCGATGAGAGAGCCGTTAATAACCTCCACATTATCGCCGGTAGCGAATTTTTCAGATGAGACTTCAATGGGGGCATCACTGTTAATAAGCAACCGGAGGTTATCGATCTGATTCTGTGGAATTGAAACAGGTTGTCCCTCGAAGGAGATGAACTTAACTACTCCATTGGTTTTATAGACCTTCGGGAAACTTTTTTTGTTTGTTTTTACAAATACATAAGAAGAGAGGAGGGGCTTTTCAACAAGTTTCTTCCGGTCGCTCCACATCCTGTAAGTCTTTTGTAGCGGCAGAAAAGTTTCTATCCCGGCCTCAACAAGTCGTTGATATACGAGCTTTTCAGCTCTTGGACGTGTGTAAAGGGCATACCATTTTTCTTCAAGACCAATGTTCTTAATAGTTTTTTTTTCGTTTGAAGATATGTTCGTGTTGTCTATCATTTTTTATTATAAAGACGATCCCAAAGATAATTTAATTGTTCATTTCTTTTGCTTGCCCAAAAGAAACGAACCAAAGAAAAAGGCAGCCTCAAATCTTTTTTGGGCTTAACATTTTATCGGTTGCCCACGCATTACAACTCGTCGTCCATCTCGACTTCGCTCGCTGTCCTCCTCAAACAGTAATGCTTACTTTTAGCTACCGCTTCGTAACCTCAAAAATGTTAATCTATATCCAAAAAAGATTTGCATGGCATTGCTCGCCTTACGGCGATTTGTTTTAGAATGTTCCTTTGTATAGAAATCTGAATGCTTCAATTGGATTTCAAATGGCCTCAGAGAATTTTGGGAAAAAGCGACTGTTTTGAAGCTTGCTGCGAGGGCCTGTTGTAAGCAATACTGTTTGAGGAGGACGAAGGACGACGAGTTGTATTGCTTATGGATTTATATGGCACTCAAGCTGCCATTAAGCTGTTTTGTAAATAATCCACTGTGCGAGAAACACATCATTAAGCCTGTATCTGTTTTTTGAAAAGAAAACAAATTCTTTATCCGACAGACTTTTAATAGCCTGACTCACAGAACTGGCAGCGCCAAGCTCGTATTTCGAAAGAAACTCTTTCGACAATGGATTATCTATTCCGTCATTAAGTGCAATTGCTTTCAGCACCCTGTATTGCATTGGAGTGAGAAGATTAAGATAGTTAGCATAGACAGGCTCATTTTCCCTCAGGATTGAAATTAAAACCTGATCAACATCGTTAGTGTCAATGTTCTTATACTCACTGTAAAGACGGTTACAAAAATACTGGACATAAAATGTATGAAGTCCTGAGATTTCTGCTATCCTGTCAAGAGCCGGAGCAGAGATTGAAACTGATCCTTTCCTGAGCCTCTCCCTGATAAATGTCTTATAGACTTCAGGGGCTATGCTTCCTATTTCCATCATTTCGGTGATATTATAAAATGGCCTGTCGGGAGAAGAGAATATTTCAGTGAGTATATGCTTCCGGCTTCCTGAAAAGATAACAGACACATTATTGACTGTCTGAAGATGTGTCCGGAGAATAGCTTCGAGGTTTTTTTCAGGATAATTTGTTATCTGCTGGAACTCATCAATGGCTATTACAATCCGGTGAGACTGATCGGCCAGATAACGGAAGATTGTATCGAGCGACTTCTCTGCCTCACGAACATTATTTACGTCGAAAGAAATAGCCGGTTCTCCTGTAAGATGATCTATAGTAAGCTTAAGCCTTAATGCCGAAAGACGTTTCATTATCTTTTTCATCAGCGCTTCATTTTTACCTGTTGCAGTCAATACCGCTTTCCCGAAAACCTCAGTAAACTCACGAAGCGAAGTTGTCGCCATAATATCGACATATACAGACGTGAATTCCTTCCTTCTCCCAGCCTGGTAAAACAAATGTTTTATCAGACCTGTCTTCCCCATCCTTCTGGGGGAAAAGAGCGTAACATGCCGGCCATTCTCTATAGCATTCAGCATTTTTACTGTTTCCTCTTCCCTGTCGCAGAAATACTCGGGAGAAATATATCCGCTTATGATAAATGGATTTTGTTTCATATTACATATATTATGTTACATATTTTATGTAACGCAAGATATGGAATTATTGTTATATTTCAAAAATTCTTATTCATTTGACTTTGTCAAGGTCCCCGCCAACTGGCGGGTCGGTTCTTTTGATCCACCAAAGCATTTGTTCATTTCTTGCTTGCCTAAAACCATATCACTTTCTTTTTCTTGCTAAAAAGAAAGTAACCAAAGAACCGAGCCCGAAGGGCGAGCTCGCGAACACCATTAAAATATAATAAAAATTGTGAGCAAAAATCAAGGCTGCAGAGAATTTTGGGGCTCCTGTTTTTCGGCTTGCCTTCGTTTGATCTGTTCATTTCTTTTGCTCCTCCAAAAGAAATGAACCAAAGAAAAAGAGGCCGGAAATGCCAACTTCAGCCAAAACGGACGCCTGCTACACTGGCCTTATTGGCGCTACCGTTTTGGCTGCAGTTCGCACCATTTCCGGATTGCCCTCGCACCGTTATTTATAAAATTTAGTAATATCATTAATGTTCCTTGCTTTTATATGGTTTTAAGAATTTGTTGGAATGACCCATTTTTTAAAACAACATTATATAAACCCAAATCGCCGTAAGGCGAAAAATGCCTTCAGATCTTTTTTGGAAAAAGATTAGCATTTTTGAGGCTGCGAAGCGATGGTTTTAAGTAAGCATTACTGTTTGAGGAGGACAGCGAGCGAAGTCGAGATGGACGACGAGTTGTAATGCGTGGGCAGCCAAGAAAATGTTAATCCCAAAAAAGATCTGAGGCCGCCCTTTTTTGGTTCGTTTTTTGGGCGAGCAAAAAATGAACAAAACAAATTTCAAGAAAAAGAAAGTGAGATGGTTTTGAACGAGCAAAAGACACGTAGAAAAATAAATATAACCAAATAGTTATATTTGCTATTCAAATAATCTCAGATGCCTGATTTAAAAAAACGAATCTTCCTGTTTTGTTTTCTCAATATAATTGTATTGAATACAAATTTGTTTTCCCAGGAGATACCTCAATCCATTGACAATAAAGGCATCTACGAATTCCTCGATGAGCTTGCAAACATCCATATAATAACTATAAACTCAGCGGTAAAACCTTATTCCCGGTTATTGATATCCAACCGGCTGAAAGAAGCAGAAGAGAAGAAAGATCAACTAAATCCGCGACAGCAGAAAGAGCTCGATTTCTATCTTATGGATTTTGGGAAGGAATTATATAAAGAAGGGCTCAACGGCTTTCAAAAACGGTGGGATCTGTTCTGTTACCAGGATTCGGTTTTTTCGCTTACTATAAACCCTATCCTGGGAGGTGAGATCTTTTCCAACTCCGCCGGACAGGCAACTTATATCCGCAACGGGGCAGAGGCGCGGGGATATATTCAGAAGTGGGGATTCTATGCTTCCCTGCGGGATAACCACGAGAAACCGCTCCTCGGCCTGCCGCAATATCTAACGCAAAGGGTGGACGGTCACATCAAGGGGAGCTCCGACTGGAGTGAGATGCGGGGCGGTGTCACCTATTCATGGAAATGGGGCAGCGCAGGCCTTGTAAAAGATAATCTACAATGGGGCAATAACTATAACGGGGCAAATATATTCGGGGGAAACAACCCTTCATTTGTTCAGCTCAGACTGCACATCTCTCCTGTAAAATGGTTTGATTTCAACTATTTCCACGGATGGCTGAACTCTATGGTTGTTGACAGTCTCCATTCTTATTGGGTAACAAACAGCTATGGGACCAACTACCGCGAGGTGTATCATAAGAAGTTCATTGCAGCCAACATGTTCACCTTCACCCCTTTTAAGAATCTTAATGTGTCAGCCGGCAACAGTATTGTTTACGATAACGAGACAGCCAATCCGGCTTATCTGATACCTCTTTTCTTTTATAAGTCGGTCGATCACTCTCTCACTTCGGGAATTGATAATATGAATTCGCAGATGTTTTTTGATATCAGCTCACGACAGATCAAAAACCTTCATCTTTATGCTACCTGGTTCATAGATGAACTGTCGGTAAGCAGGTTTACCAACAAGAATGAATGGAACTTCTTCAGCTATAAAGCCGGATTCAGATTAACCGATCTTCCTGTTTCCAACCTCTCTTTCACCACCGAGTTCACCTATACCTACCCTCTTACATTTCAGCACTACGTCCCGACTCTCACCTTTCAGAATGCCGGATATATTCTTGGATATTATCTGAAGGACAACTCAAGGGAGTGGTATGTTGCTCTCGACTACCATCCTGCAAGGACCCTTGATATAAATCTTTATTTTCTCGATGCGATACGCGGTCCTGATTATACTGAACTTGGAGTGAATCGTGTCGGCAATCCTCCCCTGGCTTCCGTGCAGTGGCATAATACATCAGTTGGTCTGAAGGCGTCATACCAGATCGTTAATGACCTTTATACCTGGTTTTCAATTACTTCGGGCCATATCACAGGCGATACCAGGTGGAGTCCGGTGTATTTCTATGGGTGGAAGAGTACGGTAAATGGTGGGGTGAGTTTTGGTTTTTAAATTAGTATTTGTTCATTTGGCTTCGCCGAGCTCACTTCTTTCGGTTCTTTTGCTTGCCCAAAAGAACCGAGCAGAAATAAACATGATTTTAGAATCAATTTTAATACTGCGAGCTCGCTCCCGAAACAGAACCATTTTAGCACGATCCTGCTCTTCAGGGATACCCCCTTTTAATTCCCCCCAAAGGGGGGAAAAATTCTACTTTTTTTCGAGTTTTTTCTCCGCCAAAAGAAATAAACAAAATAAATTTCAAGACAAAGAAAGTGACATGGATTTGATCAAGCAAAAAATGATTCAATAAACACTTGAAGGAGCAAAAGAAATGAACTAAAGAACAACATGCTCAAATTTTTATTTACTTCACATTCTCAAACCGATTGTTTGCAGTTTTCTGATGGAGAAACGTAAGTTCAGGACTATCACATTATTAGCGGATATTGTCATTGTGACAATTTCCTTCCTCGCAATGGTATGGACAAAACCTGCCAGCCTGAGATCGTATCTGCCATCGCATTTACCTTTCTTTTTAGGTCTGGCCGTGATGTGGATCTTCATTTCGCTGGTCAACGGTAAGATGCACCGTGGCAAGATCATAAACTTTACGACACTTTTCACAAGGGTTCTTACAAGTAATATTATTGCCATCTCCGTTACTGCCCTCATAATGTATATTGTGAGGGATTACGAGTATTCAAGAACCATTGTCCTAGGGACAGCTTTACTCGCAACAATACTGGAACTGGTATTCGGGTCATTCTATATGGTCTTTAAAAAGGCAGTTGTGCAGGATTATGAAGATTATGAGAAATACAGGATATATAAGAAGCCCAGTGAATATGACCTAGTCAAAGGTGTTAACGGAAACGGGGCTCCTGCGGAAATTGCAGGCACAGTGAATCCGGGGATCATCAGGGCGATCGAAACGGAGTTCGGATCGGAAATGACCCAGACAATACTGAAGATGACCTGCAGTAAATTTACCGATCACACAGCCGTGTTATCTACAACAACGATTTTCAATATTAACAGTCTGGTTCAGGAGAAATACGATTACATAATCAATCTTCACAAGATCAACGACATTAAAAAACCTGACAGCTTCCTCGATGCCGTAAACAGCAAGCTTGAGCAAAAAGGTTATTTCTTCTGCTGCGTGGAGACAAAGGACCAGAGAAAGCACCGGCTCTTAAAAAAGTATCCTCCCCTGTTAAATTATATCTATTATTTTTTCGATTTCATTGTAAAACGTATCCTTCCCAAGCTTAAGTTCACCCGGGGAATCTACTTCTTTCTCACGCGCGGAGAGAATGCAGTTCTCACCCGTGCCGAAACTCTTGGAAGACTTTCCAGGGCCGGGTTCAGGATAAAACAGGAGTCATTTATCGGGAACCTGTTGTGTATCGAATCAAGGAAGATCTCAGAGCCTGTTCCTCTGAATGAAAATGTTTATGGCCCGGTGATCGCATTATCAAGGATAGGGAAAGACGGAAAAGCCCTTAAGGTCTATAAGCTCCGTACCATGCACCCCTATTCCGAATATATACAGGAATATGTTTATGAGATACACGATCTTCAGGATGGAGGCAAGTTCAAAAATGACTTCCGGATAACTTCCTGGGGAGCGATATGCAGGAGGATATGGTTCGATGAGCTGCCAATGCTTATGAACTTGTTCCAGGGCAATATGAAGCTTGTGGGGGTGAGGCCCCTGAGCAAACATTATTTTGAGCTCTACAGAAAAGAGGTTCAGGAGAGAAGAATAAAATATAAACCCGGACTTATTCCCCCCTTCTATGCCGATATGCCTGCAGATCTTGATGCGATACAGGCTTCCGAACTCAAATATCTCGATTCGTACGATAAGCATTCGTTCTTTACCGATTTCAGGTATTTCTGGAAATCGATGTGGAATATACTGTTTAAGAAGGCGAGAAGTCATTAACCGGTGTGCGGTACGCGGTGTGCGGTTTGCGGCGTTATTTTCCCTTGATTTTTAAATTAATAAAAAAACTATACCTTTGCCGGATAAAAAAATAACGCTATGGCTGAAAAGACTAGATATTCTGATGACGAGCTTGAGGAGTTCAGAAATATCATCCTCATGAAGCTGGATAAAGCCAGAAAAGATTATGAGATACTTAAGTCCAGCATAACTCACGAAGAGAGTAATGACACTATGGATACATCCCCTACTTTCAAAGTACTGGAAGAAGGGGCAACTACATTATCGAAGGAAGAAGCCGGACGTCTGGCACAACGTCAGGAGAAATTCATTCAACACCTGCAGGCTGCTCTCATAAGGATTGAAAACAAGACTTACGGTATCTGCCGTGAGACCGGGAAACTTATATCCAAGGAAAGACTAAGAGCAGTGCCTCATGCTACTCTCAGTATGGATGCAAAGATGAAACAGAAGTAGGATTAACGGCGCAAACCACCTTCGCCTAGGCTTCGGTGGTCAAAGGACACCAGCCTTCTCCATTTATTGAGTTCTTTTTACAGCAACAAAACCCCCTTTTAATTCCCCCCATTGGGGGGGAAAAATCTACTTCATCTCGAGTTTTTTCTCCCCCTCTGGGGGAGATGCCGCGGAGCGGCAAAGGGGGTCTATTCCCGAAAATGAATCATTTTAAAAGGGATGCCGCGAAGCGGCAGAGGGGTTATACTCACTGAGGGATATCCTTTAAAAAAGATTCCGGTCAGACTTCAAAGAGCTGCGGATGAGTTCATTTCTTATTTCAAAAAAAATCATATCTTTCATAACAAAACCTGATATGAAGACTTATTCTGTTGTTATTCTGTTTATTCTGATCATATCAGCTTCGTCAGTTGCACAGGTTCCGGATTCGTTAAAATACAGATCACTGCGTCCTGCTGAATTTCAGGCAGAATATCAAAAGGCTGAAAAAGGAATACTGGTTGATGTCAGGGAGTTTTTTGAATACAGAAAATCAAGGATTAATAATGCAATTAACATCCCTTCATCGGGCCATCTTGAATCTGCAGCGGATACTATCGGCAAAAATAACAGTCTCTTTTTTTACTGCACCTCCGGTTTCAGAAGCAAGAGGGTTGCTAAATATTTTTATGAAAAAGGATTTACCAATTTATATTCTCTTGATGGTGGGATAATGCTGTGGAGAAAAGCTAAGTTGCCCGTGGTGAGGAAGAAACTAAAGAAAAAATAAATATATTATTTTTTAATGTATTATGTATTATAGGCGATAGGCGATGTACGACGGGAAATAAACAATAGCCATCGAATACAGTGAGATTATAATTAATTTCAGAATTTTAGATTTAAATTCTTTTATTCCTTGAATTAATTGTTTTTCTGGTTGCAATAAATATAGAGGTAAATTCAGATGCCTCCTTCATTAGTCTCTTAGATTCATCGAGTTGTTTTGATCCGAGCAGGTTTCCTTGCTGCACGATAATTAGCAGCGACAGATGTTGAACTTCTTATTAATTGTCCCCGAACATGGTTTTTTAAGTAATTTCCTTCAAGAGAATAACATAGGTCAATACAATCATAACCAAATTGTTTGGTTCTTTTAAGCATTTCTTTAGCGTCCATAACAGCGAGATATTAATTATTAATAAAAATTGACTAGCACAAATCAATTAATTTCGTATTCTTGCTACATCGCCTATCGCCTATAATACATTGTACATTCCTCCTACCTCCCCAACTGCTGCCTCACTATTTTGGCAATATATTTCCCCAGTACATCGAATTCGAGATTTACAACTGTTCCTTTTTTGATCTGGTGAAAGTTGGTCACTTCCCACGTGAAAGGAATTATTGCGACCTCAAATGATTTTGGTTTGGAATTGACCACTGTAAGACTCACTCCGTTTACGGAAACAGATCCTTTTTCAACAGTTATATAGTCGTCGCCGGCTGGCTCATATTCAAAAGTATAATACCAGCTTCCTCCGGCCTCTTTAACACAGGAGCATACTGCAGTCTGATCAACATGTCCCTGCACCATATGTCCGTCGAGACGTCCGTCGAGACGGGTACTACGTTCCAGATTAACCTTGTCACCGGGTTTAAGTAACCCCAGGTTTGTCTTTTCCAGTGTTTCTTTTATTGCAGTTACAGTATACGTCTCACTGTCTTTTCTGACGACAGTAAGACACACTCCGTTATGAGAAATACTCTGATCTATTTTCAGTTCATTTACAAATGAACACTTCATTGTAATATGAAGATTGTCTTTTTCTTTTTCAAGTTTTACAACCTGAGCGGCTTCTGCGATAATTCCGGAAAACATGCTATTCGAATTTTTAGTTTAGGGGATAAAGGTA
>Ga0209748_1001019_pt1 | contig 14119 bp, 14 predicted proteins | sample BarGraIncu00421A_FD_185490 | JGI IMG/M metagenome (GOLD analysis project Ga0209748, IMG submission 185490) | Arctic peat soil microbial communities from Barrow, Alaska - Barrow Graham LP Incubations 004-21A (SPAdes) (version 2) | ecosystem: Environmental > Terrestrial > Soil > Wetlands > Peat... | reverse complement strand
ATGACCGCCCTTGAGCGCGAGCGCGGATCCCGGGTTCAGCGGCAGCGAGAAGGTGTTGCCGACCGTCGGAATGACCTCGAGGCCCGACTTCACCTTGGCGAGCAGGAACGTGACGGTGTCGGCGCCGACCGGCTCGTGGCACGCCATGCAGGAGATCTCGGCGTGGGACGAGGCGTTGTACGCGGCGATCGTGTCGTCCTGGACCTTGTGGCACACCTCGGAGCAGAACCAGCGCGTCGACGTGGCGCCCAGCATCACGATGACAAATGCGGCCAACGCCAGGATGACGACGAACGTCCAGACGATGTACCGCGGCCTACGGACCGGGTCCTTGAACCCGGCCAGGGAGATCTTCGCCATTCCCATCGCTCCTCTGAAAGAACACATCGGGGATCACGCCGTGGTTCGACGGGTGCTTGTGACAGCCCCTCCCGCCGTGGTGCCAACACTATGTGAACACTCCCGTACGCGCAAGCGCGCTCGGCTGGGCGCACCGGGCGCCCACGTCCAATGTTCGGCGTCAGAGCGAGGATTCCTGCACGGGGGACGCCTCGGGAACCCGCGTCACGCGCGACACGGCCAGCGCGACCGCCGCGGCCGCCATGAGGACCGCGCTCAGCACGAAGGGGGCGGACGGCGAGACCGTGTCCCACAGCAGCCCCGCTACCAGGCTCGCAGGCAGAGCGGCGAGTCCGATCGCGAACGTGTAGCCCCCGAGGGCGGTCGCGCGAAGGTCCGGCGGCACGAGATCGACCACGAACGCGCGCGTCATCCCCTCCGTGGCGGCGTAGGGCACCCCGTAGAGCGCGAACAGCACCCACACCGAAGCGGGATGCCCGGCCAGCGCGAACCCCGCGTAGACGAGCGCGTACCCGGCGAAACCGAAGACGATCAGCCGACGCCGGCCGACACGGTCCGACAGGCGTCCGAACGGCGTGGCGAGCGCGGCCCCGACCACGTTGAACACGAAGTACATCAGCGGGATGAGCGCGGCGGCCGTGCCCACGTTCTGGGCGCGCAGGACGAGCATCGCATCGGAGGAGTTCCCCAACGCGAACAGCGCGCTGATCGCGGTGAACACGGTGAACGGGACGCCGAGCTCGCGCAACGGGAGGAGCGCGCGTCCACCGCCCGCCGCCCGCATCGCGACGGGTCGGCGCACCTCGCGGACTCCGACCAGCACGAGGACGATCGCGAGCGATCCGGGGATGGCCGAGACCCAGAACACGAGGCGGTACCCCTCGGGTACCAGCGTGAGGATGGCCCACGCGGTCAGCGGGCCGACAGCGGCTCCAACCGTGTCGAGCGCACGGTGAAGCCCGAAGTCGCGCCCACGGCGCTCCTCCGTGCCGGAGTCCGCGATGAGCGCGTCACGGGGGGCGGTGCGGACCCCCTTCCCGAAGCGATCGGCCACCCGCAACGCGAGGACCGAGGGCCATCCCGGGACGAGGGCCATCAGCGGCTTGACGATGTTCGAGAGCCCGTAGCCGAGGGCGATGAGCGGTCGCCTGCGCCGGACCCGATCCGAAAGGCGGCCCGAGGCGACCTTCACGAAGGACGCGGTGGCCTCCGCGAGCGACTCGATCAGGCCGATGGCGCTGACCGGGGCGTGCAGGACGTTGGCGAGGAAGAGCGGCAGGACCGGATAGACCATCTCCGAGGATGCGTCGGTCAGCAGGCTGACGAGCCCGAGCATGACGACATTGCGGGGGACCTTGTCCGTGGGGTCGACCCGCCGGTCTTCGTCGGGCTTCGCCCCTTCGGGCGTGACTGTGCCTTCCTCGTCGGGTGAGGAGAGACCCATCGGTCAGGCCAGCTCGAGCACGATCTCGACCTCGACAGGGGCGCCGAGCGGAAGAGATGCGACCCCGACCGCGGCGCGGGCATGACGGCCTGTCTCCCCGAAGGCCGCGCCCATCACGGCGCTGGCGCCGTCCACGACGCCGGGCTGGCCGGTGAAGCCGGGCGCCGAGGCCACATAGCCGGTGACCTTCACGACCCGGGTGACGTCGTCCAGGTCGCACACGGTCGAGGCGGCGGCCAAGGCGTTGAGCGCGCACCGCGACGCGCACGCGCGAGCGGTGTCCGGGTCGACCCCGGCGCCGACAGACCCCGTCGCGATCAGGGCCCCCGCCTGCATCGGCAGTTGCCCGGACGTGAAGACCAGTGAGCCGGTACGGACTGCAGGTACGTAGTCGCCCAGTGCGACCGGACCGGAGGGAAGCTCGAGTCCTGCACCGGCGAGTCGCCCCGCGACCCCCTGTGATGCGCTCATGCCGCCCCCTTCGTGACGCCCGATGCGATGCTGCCGATGATAGCACCGGCGGCTCTCTTCTGACCTGCGGGGACTTGGCTTCCGTATACCCCATGGGGTATACTTGTCCTCGCTTTCCGGTGTTGTCCGCTCCCGCTGTAAAGAGGAAACTGTGAATATAGCGACTATCGATCCGACGCGGTGTGACCGTTCTCCCGCGTGCCCGGCCCGCAGGGTCTGTCCGAACGGCGCCGTCTACCGGCTCGAAGCCGGCGGCAGGCCGGGTTCTTGGGCGGTCGACCCCGACCGCTGCACGGGATGTGCCGTGTGTGTCCGCGTCTGCCCGACAGGCGCAGTGTCCACAAGCGCCGTCGAGAGGTGATGAAGATGGTCAAGGTACAGGTGTTCGACCTCGCGGCAGAGACGAACTGCTTCTCCGGCGGCTGAGGCCCTTCCTGGTCTCCGGCGGAGATCACAGCACTGATCGGCGATGAGATGACGCGCAGGTTCGGTGACAGGGCCAGCATCGAGTACATCGACACGGGCGATCCCGAGACCCGTACAGCCCATGAGGCGGACGTGAAGGCGATCCAGGACCGCGGGCTCATCTACCCCGTTACGTTCGTCGACGACGAGGCTGTCTACGACGGCGCCGTGTCCTACCCCGGCATCCTCCGTGCGGTGGAGACGAAGCTGGGCGCCACGGTATGACGGACACGCGCGCGGTCGTCTCGGTCGAGCGTTGCGGTTCCTACGAGCAGGCGGAGGTCGAGGCCGCTCTCGAGCGCGCGCTCGCGCCGCTCGGAGGGATGGGCGCGTTCGTCTCGCAGGACCAGACCGTCTTCGTGAAGGTCAACCTGCTCATGAAGGCCGAACCGGACCGCGCCGTCACCACCCACCCGGCGCTGGTCCGGGCCGTCGTGCGCGCCGCGAAGCTCGCCGGCGCCCGTGACATAGCGATCGGCGACAGCCCGGGGGGCCGCACCACTGCGGCATCAGCACAGACGCTGTTCGACACCAGCGGCATGACCGCGGTCGCGAAGGAAGAGGGAGTGCGGCTGGCGCTGCTCGACGACTCCGTCGTGCGTGTCCCCTCCCCCGGTGGTGTGCTCTACCAGGCGTTCAACCTGGGCCGCGAGGCGGTCGAGGCGGACGTGCTGATCGACCTGCCGCGCATGAAGACGCATGGCTTCATGATGTTCACCGGCGCAGTGAAGAACCTCTTCGGCTGTATCCCCGGGCTCGAGAAGGCGCAGTTCCACGTCAAGGTCCCCGACCGCGAGGACTTCGCGGGGATGCTGGTGGACCTCTACCTCGCCTGCCGTCCGGAGTTGTCGATCATGGACGCGGTCGTCGCCATGGAGGGGGCGGGTCCATCGGGGGGTACGCCCAAGCCGATCGGCGCGTTGCTCGCATCGGCCGATGCCCTCGCGCTCGACGTCGTCGCCTCATCCATCGCGCGCTTCAGCCCACTGGACGTCTACACGATCGCCGTGGCGCACCGGCGCGGCCTCGGGCCCCGCTCGGCTGACGATGTGCGTGTCGAGGGGACACCGTGGCGCGAACTGGTTCCCGACTCGTTCGAGCAGCCGCCGCGCGACGTCTCGCGTGGCATGCCTCCCGCCATCGGACGCTGGGCGCGCAAGCACACCGCCTCCCATCCGTACCTGGAGCACCGCGACGCCTGCACGACCTGCCGCACCTGTGAGAAGAACTGTCCCGTCTCGGCCATCCGGATGGTGGAGCGACTCCCGTCGTTCGACCTCGACACCTGCATCCGCTGCTACTGCTGCCAGGAGTTGTGTCCCGAGAAGGCGATCGGACTGAGGTCGCCGTGGTTCGCGCGTGTCGCCCGACGGGGCGGCTCGAAGCTCGCCTGAGCCGCGGGCCCGGAGCGTCAGACCGCAGCGACCCCGTCGACCTCGCCGGTCGGTGAGCCCCATTCCGCCATCACGACGCCCCCGAGCACGATCGCCGCGCCGAGGAGTTGCACCGGGGTGAGGCGCTCGAGCGGGAACGCCAGCGCGGCGAACATCACCGTGAACGGGAGCTCGAGCGTGGAGACGACGGCCGCCTGGGCCGCTCCCATGCGGGCGATGCCCGCGAGGTAGAGCATGACCGCTGCGAAGGTCGGCACGGCCACCATGAGCGCGACGGTGCCCCAGGCGAACGGGTCCCACGCGGCGACGGTCCCCAGCGTCCCGTTCGCGGCCGCGACGGCGCCCAGGCCGATCGCCGAGAACGCGAAGGTGTAGGCCATGATCGTGAGCTTCGGAGACCGGCCCAGCGAGTGGTAGGACAGCACGTTGAACACCGCATAGCCGAGTGCCGCTCCCATGCCGAGCGCGAATCCGCGTGTGGTCACGGCCGAACCCGCCGCAAACACGTTCGCGACCAGGGCGCACCCGACGAAGGTCATCACGACCGCCACCACGCGCTTGGGCGGGAACGTCTCACGCAGGAAGAGCCAGCCGATGATCGAGACGAGCGCCGGATAGGTGTAGAGCAGCACCGTGGTCACCGATGCGCCGATCTCGCGGACGGCGTACGAGTAGCAGAGCGACGCCGCACCGTAGCCGGTCAGCGACAGGCCCAGGAAGCGCAGCAGGTCCCCCCGCGTGACGCGCAGCGCTTTCGGATCGCGCACGGCCTGAACGACACCCATGACGATGGCTGCAGCGGCGAACCGCACGGCCAGCAGAGACATCGGTTCCGCCCCGTGAGCGAAGGCCCACTGGGTGAGGATCCCGAGCGTCGCGAAGCAGGCGGCGGACGCGACGACAACGAGCACGGCGATCCTTCGGGACACGGGTACCTCCGGGTGGGCGAGCGGTACCTGACCATCGCACTCCGCGCGCGCTGCCGTCAACCTCGATGCTAGACTCCGCCGCATGGATGTATCCGCGCTGTCTCCACGTGTCCGGCGCTCTCTGCGCTGGCTGCCGGCCGCCCTCTGGGCCGCCGGCATCTTCGCGGGCAGCTCGATACCCGGGACCAACATCCCGGGGCAGTACAGCGTCTGGGGCCACCTCGGGGAGTACCTGGTCCTGGGCCTGCTCACCGCGTGGGCGCTGCGACGCGACGGCTGGAGCACGGTGCTGCTGGTACTCGGACTGTGCGCGCTCTACGGCGCGTCCGACGAGTTCCACCAGGCGTTCGTCCCCTACCGGGTCCCCGACATCCTCGACTGGGCCACGGACCTCACGGGAGCCGCCATCGGCGTCGCCACGTACCTGCTATGGACGCATCGACGCGATACGCGGCGTCAGTAGGTACCGGCCGAAGGCGGCGTCACGCCCAACTGCCGCAGCTTGATGCGGAAGTCGTGCTGGTTCGCTGAGGTCGCGATGGCGTCCTCGACCGAGATCCGACCGTCCTGGTAGAGGCGCACCAGCGACTGGTCGAAGGTCTGCATCCCGTAGTACTCGCCCTCCGCCATGGCGTCGCGGATCTTGTAGGTCTGCTCCGGGTCGAGTAGGTACTCGCGGACCGTGCCCGTCATGACCAGCACCTCGACCGCGGGGACGAGCCCGCCGCCGATCGCCGGCAGCAGACGAAGCGAGACGATCCCCCGCAGGGTCGACGCCAACATCAGACGTGCCTGGAGCTGCTGGTGCGGCGGGAAGAAGTCGATGATGCGGTTGACGGTCTCGGTGGCGTCGATGGTGTGGAGCGTCGAGAGCACCAGGTTGCCGATCTCCGCGGCGGTCAGCGCGGCGGACACCGTGACATGGTCGCGCATCTCCCCGATGAACACGATGTCGGGGTCCTGACGCACGACATGGCGCAGCGCGTCCGCGTAGCTCTCGGTGTCGATCCCGATCTCGCGCTGGTCGATGACGCAGCCCTGGTCCTCGTGCAGGACCTCGATGGGGTCCTCGACGGTGACGATATGACCTTCGCGCGTGCGGTTGATGTAGTCGATCATCGCGGCGACGGTGGTCGTCTTGCCGGAACCCGCCGTACCGGTGACCAATACCAGCCCACGCGGCTCGTCCGACAACTGCTCCACCACCGGAGGAAGTCCGAGCTCCGAGAAGCTCCTGCGCTCGGTGGAGACGCGGCGCGCGGCGATGGACACCGCGCCCGACTGCCGGTAGATGTTCACGCGGAAGCGACCGACGCCGGCGACCGAATAGGCCATGTCGATGTCGCGGCCCTCCTCGAAGAGCACGCGATGTCGCGGCTCGAGGATCTCGCGGGCGTAGGCCTCGGTGGATGCCGCGTCGACGGCGGGCATGTCGCGCAGGATGGTGAGCGTCCCGTCGAGTCGTGCGGCAGGCGGCGTTCCCGCCTTCACGTGCAGGTCGGAGCAGCCGCGCGCTGCCATCATCTCGAGCAGTGCATCGATCTGGGCCATATGGTCCGACATCCCCTCTTGCCGCAGCAGACCGGTCCGGACGAGGCGCCGTACGGCCCTACTCCATGGTACCGCGAGCGACGACCGAGTCCACGAGGAGGTCAGGCCTCGCGCACGGCCGGCATGAGGAAGCCGAACACCCCGACCGCCAGGATGTAGAGGCCGACGACCACGATCATCGCCGTCACGCCGTAGACCTCCGCCGCCACGCCGGCGCCTGCAAGGCCGATGACCGAGGCGACGCGGGTCACGGTCATGCGCACGGCGAAGACGCGCCCGCGGTTCTCGTCCTCCGTGTGCGTCTGCATGATGGTCATCATCGGGATCCCGAAGTACTCGTTCGCGACGCCGAGCGCGAAGAGGATGAGCGCCGCCACCCCGATCTCTTTGGCGAAGTAGAGCGGCAGCATCAAGGCGCCGAACGCCACGATGCCCCACAGGTACTTGCGCCCCGCGCGGGCGGACCCGCCCATGCCGATCGCGATGCTGCCGACCACCAGCCCCGCGGTCGTCGACAGGTCGACAACGGCCATCCGCAGCGCGTCGGGGAGCCCCGAGTCGGCGAAGACCCGCAACGCCTGGAGGATGCTCAGCGTGATCGCCGCGCCGAGTCCGATCGCGACGGCGCCGTAGGTGAGAAGGATCCCGCGCAGCACGCCGTTCGTGCGGATGCGCTCGAAGCCGGCTCGAAGATCCTGCCAGATGACGCCGAGCCCGATGGGAGCGACTTCGCGGCGAGCCGCCCGGTGCCGGAGCGTGAAGACGAACAGCGCGGATGCGACGAACGTCACCCCGTCGACGAAGAACGCGTAGCGGGAGCCCACGCCGGCCACCAGCGCGCCAGCGATCGCGATGCCGAGGAGTTCGGCGATCGAGCTGGTCGTGACGTCGAGTGAGTTGGCGGCCATCAGCTCGTCCTGCTCGACGACCGAGGGCACCAGCGCCATGCGCGAGGGCTCGAAGAAGAGCGACACCGTGGCGCTGGCGAACGCGAGGAGGTAGATGGCCCACACCCCGAACGGCGCCGCGAACGGGATGGCCACGACGAGGCACGCCCGGACCACGTCCGCCGTGATCATCGTGCGGCGGCGGTCCCACCGGTCCACGAACGGACCCGCCACGAGGCCGAAGAGCGCGGAGGGAAGGAAGGTGATCGCGAAGACCAGCCCCGTCTGCGCGGGCGAGCCGGTCGCCCGCCAGACCATGATGCCCAGGGCGACCTGGTTGATCTTGTCACCGAGGATCGACACGGTCTGCGCGATCCAGAGCTTACGGAAGTCGCTGCGTCGCAGCGGTGCGAGAACGCCCCCGTTCGTCATCTCCTCGACCCAAGCCCCCTTGGACGCAGCGTCCGCACCATGACGTCCCTCGCTAGGGCCGACAGGCCCCTGCGAAGCCCCTGCCGTCGATCGGGTCGATGCTCACGACATCTCCCGTGTGCGGGGCGTGGACCATCCTGCCTCCGCCGATGTAGATCCCGACGTGGTGGATCGGACTTCCGAAGAAGACCAGGTCGCCGGGCTCGAGGTTGTCGCGACCAACGCGAGCCCCATAGCCGATCTGCGAGGCGGCGTGGTGCGGGAGATGCACCCCCACCTGCGCGTAGACGAACATGGCGAATCCGGAGCAGTCGAAGGTGCGGGGACCCGACGCGCCCCACACGTAGCGGGAACCGAGATAGCGCAGGGCGATGGACACGACTCCTGCACGCGGCGAGCGTGCGGGATCGCCCCAGTTCCAGCCCGTGCCGCCGCCACCGCCGCCGCTGGCCCGCGCATCCGCGGCCCGGCGGGCCCTGTCCGCGGCCAGGAGCGCGGCGATCTCACGCTCGACGCCTCTCAGCAGCGCCTTGGCCGAGGCCTCGTCGTGCAGGATCGAGGACCGGCGCGCCGCCATGACGTCGTAGACCTTCTTGGACGCGGCCTCCGCCGGCTTGAGTTCGGACTGCACCGCCAGCGCCTCCGCGCGCAGGACCTTGAGCTGGGCAACGGAGGCGGACTCCTGCTTGTTCATGTCGTTGAGCATGTCCCAGGTGGTCGCGAAGTCCTCGAAGGTCGCGGCGCCCAGCAGGACGTCGAGCAGCCCCAGCGGGCCGCTGCGGTACATGGCGTCGGCGCGCGTGTTGAGCGACGTCTGCAGGACGTCGGTCTTCGACTTGTTGACCGCGAGCCGGTTGGTGAGCCGTACGACCTTGGCGTGCAGGCCTTCGTACTCGATCTTGGCCTGGTTCCAGTCCTCGGTGGCGATCTCAGCCTTCGTCTCGAGGGCGTCGATCTCAGCCTTGATCGCGACGGCCCGTGCCCGCTTGGCGGTCACGGGCGCCGCAAGAGCCGGCAAGGGGATCGCCGAGAGCGCCACGCCCAACGCGAGGGCAGCGGCGACGAGCCGGTAGGTCCGTCCCACGGTCGCGCCCTCCTCGGTCGGTGTCGACGAGCGGTCAGCGAAAGACGCGCTACTGTATCACAGGAGGTCAGTGGCCTGCGAGTCCGAGGCACAGACCGTCGATCAGCGAGACCGCCAGCGCCTGCAGCTGATGCTCGTCCTGCGTCGACTCGTCGACGTGCACGATCACGTGCGCGTCGGCGCGATCGAGCGAGGCGACGGCGGCGGCAAGGCGCCGCGAGAGCGCCTCTCCGCCCTCGCGGACCACGACGGTCCGCGCCAGCCCCGAGGAGACGGTCGTGAGTTGGATGACGAGCGCGCCCGAGACGGCCGGAGCCGAGTCCCCCCTGCTCATGCGGGCGAGCGGCTCGCTCGCGTGGGCGAGGTTCACGATACGGTCGGCCAGCGAAGACGAGGGGCCGTCGGCCACTAGGACGACCTCGACCCGGCTGAGCACCCCGGAGTCGCGGGCGGGAGCGGCCCGCAACTCGACGGGCGGCAGGGACTGCTTGTCGCTCCACACATGGCGAAGTCCGTCGATCGCGCGCACGGTGCCCGGGCCGACGATCCCGTCGGCGCCCAACCCGGTGTTCCCCTGGAAGTCACGGACGGCACCCTCGGTGAAGGCCCCGAAGATCCCGTCCGCGGCACCACAGGCGAAACCCATCGCGTTGAGGGCGCCCTGCAGGGCGAGGACATCGGCGCCGTGAAGATACGGGTGGCGTAGGTACAGAAGCCGATCGCCGAGCGCGAACGTGGCGTCGACCAGCGCGGCCCAGGTGTGATCGCCGACCTCGCCGTCCTCGTCGAGGCCGCGGTCACGCTGGAAGGCGTGCACGGCCGCGCAGGTCGCTCCGAGGAACACGCCGTCGACGCCGGTCGGGCCCAGATCGACCCCGAGCGTGATCAGTCGCTTCTGGACATCTTCGACCGCGGCGCCGCGGTCTCCTTCACGGATGGGTCTCACTGAAGGCCTCTCACCGGCGCCAGGTCGAGGAACCGCGAGTACGTCAGCGGTACCCGTAGCGGCCGCGGAACTTCGCCAGGTTGTCCTGCGCGAGTTGGCTGTGCTGTCCGGACTTCCGCAGGTAGCGCTGGACGTCCAGCTCCACCGCGGTATCGCGTTCGTAGCGGTACACGTCACCTTCGGCCTTGAGGACGTACCCCGTGGCCAGGCTGGATAGTATCACCTCGACGAGATGCTCGGACCGGCTCAGGCTGCTCGCGGCATCGCTCGCGGTGTAGCGGTGGCCCGGATGCGAAGTGAGAAGCTCGAGCACGTCGCGGACCACGTTCTCGGTGGCGCGGTCGCCCGGCAGGCCGTGCAGTGCCCTGTCCAGACTCATCGCTCACCACCTTCCGCTTCGCGTCGATCGCCCTCGTAGTCGATACCCGCCAACGGCGGCTCTCACTCTCCGAGCGGGCAACTCCCGACGACCGGGGGTGCAAGAACGATGCCGAGTGGGGCCCGACTAGGCAGGCCACCTGACCGTGTTCTTGCCGCTCCGCTTCGCATCGTACATCGCCTGGTCGGCCGCCACGATCAGAGTCGGGCCGGTGTGCGCGTGTCGCGGGAACGACGCGACACCGACCGAGACCGTCTTGTGCACGTCGTCCTCGATCCCGAAGCCCTCATACGAGAGCATCGCGACGCCGGCCCGGATACGCTCGGCGACCGCCATCGCCCCGTCCAGGTCGGTCTCGGGGAGCACGATCACGAACTCCTCACCACCGTAGCGCGCGGCGATGTCGATCTCGCGCAGCATCCCCATGATGGTCATCGCGACGGACTGGAGCACGCGGTCGCCGTGCGGGTGGCCGTACGTGTCGTTGAACGACTTGAAGTCGTCGATGTCCAGCATGATCAGCGAGACCACGTGGTCGAAGCGCTGGGCGCGACCGATCTCCTCCTCGAGGTGCTGCATGAAGTACCCGTGATTGTAGAGCTCCGTGAGGCGGTCGGTCACCGACAGCCGCTCGAGCTCTTCGTGGAGCAGGGCGTTCTGCAGCGCCAGAGAGCTCTGGTTGCCGATGACCTGAAGCCGTTCCATCTCGGCCGGTGTGAAGTCGCGCGCATCGTGGGAGCCGATCACCAGGACGCCGACCACGCGCTCGCCGCTGCGCAGCGACACCGCCGCGTGCGAGGCGAGATCACCGGGGTCGTTCGACCAGGCAGCCGAGCCGGGGATGGCCGCGGCGTCCGCCTCGACGGCGACGCCGTCACGGTACGCGCGGCCGAGGATCGTCGTGTCGACGGGAACGACCTCGACGAAGTAGCCGGCGGGGCGCCCCTGGGCGGCTGCGAAGCGCAGCTCCCAGTGTTCCGCATCGAGGAGGTAGACGCAGGAGATCTCGGCGCCGAGGATCCCGTTCGCGCCGTCGACGACGAGGGACGTCACATCGTCAACCGTGGTGAACGAGGTCAGCGCCTTGAAGAACTCGTGCGTGAAGAAGATCTCCGACAGCCGGCGTTCGAGCTCCTCGTTGGCCTGCTCCAGCGCGGCCGTCCCCGCCTGCAGCATGTTCTCGTGTCCGCGCATCTTCTCGTACGCGACCTCGAGCTCGGCCAGCAGGCGCTCCTGCTCCTCGCCGCGCTTCTTGGCCATCAGCAGGTCGCGGATCAACTCCGCCCCCTTGGCGCCGATGATCTCGGCGGCGGCGGGGCGATAGGCGACCAGGCGAGCGCGCAGCTCGGGGTCGTCGGTGAGATCGAGGATCACGCCGAGCCCGTCGACGGCTGAGACGTCGGCCACGTCGTCGAAGGTCACGATACCCAGCTCGCGGGCCGCGACCGCGCCCGCTGCCCCTGGGCGCGGCTCGGCCAACCCGACGAGCTCGATGCTCTCGACCTCGGCCAGCAGGCGCACCATCGAGGCGGCGCGAAGATCCCCACCCGCGATCGCGACTCTGGGCGGCCGGTGATGACGGTCGGCGTCTCCGCGTCCGCCGGGCCGGTCGGTCGTTTGCGACATAAGAGCCTCCCCCCGTGGCCTTGTCAGATCTCGTGCATGCCGAACGTGTAGCTCCGTATCAGCAGGATACCTGTGCCCGGGGAGAGTTCGATAGTGCGGGCGTGCGATCCCCCGGTGTCCGCGGCGCTGACCGGCACGCCGGCGCGTTCAAGCTGGTCGCGTACTGCGGCGACATTCCGGTCGCCGATCGTGTCCGTTCCGGACTCGCCGCGGAACATCGAAGCGCCTCCAGCGAGCTTGGCGACGATGCGCCGCCTGCCCGCACCGAGATCCACCATGCGCTCGACGAGCGCCGGGACCGCGATGTCCGCGAAGCGGTGACGCCGCCCGGACTGATCGCTGCCCAGCGCCGTCGGGAGCATCACGTGAGCGAGACCGCCCACATGGACGCGCGGGTCCCACAGCGCGACGCCGACGCACGACCCGAGCGCCTGCGTGATGAGCACATCCGGCTCGAAGGCGCAGGCGATCTCCCCCACGCCGACGATGACGTGGCCGGGCTCGTCCTCCAGCGCCAGGTCGCGCAGCGCCTCGGTCGACTCGCTCATGCGACCCCGAGGCGTCCCAGGAGTACGCCGAGGCCCGCGGGGTCCGGCAGGAAGAACAGGTAAGAGTCCACCGACGTGTCCGCACCGTAGAATCGCGTCTTGAGCAGCAGAGCGACGTCCGCGCGCATCGCAGCATCGGCGGTCACGGCGTCCATGATGGCGCCAGCCATGTCGAGAGTGGACGATGCGCGCGCCGGCAGGAGGCTGACGTCGGCAAGCCGCCCCACGGCGGCGAGATAGGCGGATATGAGTATCGAGGCGACATGCGAGACGAGCGCCTCTTCGTCGGCGCTGAACGCCCGAGCGGTCCCGACGGGCCGGGCGTGCATCATGTCGACCAAGGCGAGGGCCGACGAGCGCTCCGCCATGAACAGCATGCTGCCGCCGATGTCGCCGAGCAGCCGGACGTGCACACCGACGACGAGCACCTCGGGGCCACCGAACAGGTCGGGGACCTCGCCGACGCCGAGCACCTCGAGCGTGGGCACGTCGATCGACACCGGGTGCCCGACGAGCTGCGAGAGCGCCGTCGCGGCGTGACCCGCGCCGATGCTCCCCGTCTCACGGAGCGCGTCGGCCTGCATCTCGGTCAGTGCGTCGAACTTCATCGGGGACCCTCCCCGGTCGCGAACAGGGCGCGCGGATCGATGATGAGCGCGACGCTGCCGTCGCCCAGAACGGTCGCCCCGCTCAGCCCTCGGACGCCCGCGAAGAGACCCGACAGCGGCTTGATGACGATCTCCTGGCGGCCGACGAGCCCGTCGACGCCGATGGCCCGCGCCATCTCGCCCCACTCCAGCAGGACGATGTTGCGGCTGCGCACCGGTGAGCGCAGCTCTTCCTCCAGGCCCACGACCGCATCGAGCGTGTCGAGCGGGACGACCCGGCCGTCACGGAGGGTCAGCACCGGGTGCAGGTCGACCGTCCCGACCGGCAGGTCGTCGTAGGCGAGCACCTCCGTGACCGCGCCGAGCGGGATGGCGTAGGTGTGGCCCGAGCTGAGCACCAGCAGCGCTTGGATGATGGCCAGCGTCAGGGGTAGTGACAGCACGAACTCGGTTCCACGCCCTGGCCGCGAGCGTATCGCCAGCGCGCCGCCGAGCTGCTCGACCTTCGCGCGGACGACGTCCATGCCGACGCCGCGCCCCGAGACCTTCGTCGCGCGCTCCGCCGTGGAGAATCCCGGCGTGCAGGTGAACAGCAGGATGTCGTCATCGCTCATCGTGGCGCGCTCGTCCGGCTCGGCGAGGCCACGGGCGACGGCCGCCTGCCAGATGCGCTCGACATCCATGCCGCGTCCGTCGTCGGCGACCGTGACGAGCACCCGGTCGCGCTCGCGCGCCGCGGACAGCCGCACAAGGCCGCGCTCGGGCTTGCCGGCCCTCACGCGGTCCGCCGCAGGCTCGAGGCCGTGGTCGATCGAGTTGCGGAGCAGGTGCACGAGCGGCTCAACGATCTCGTCGAGCACGGTGCGGTCCAACTCGATGTCCACGCCGTCGACCTCGAACGCGAGGTCCTTGCCCAGATCGCGAGCGAGGTCGCGCACCATCCGCGGGAAGCGGTTGAACGTGTTGCCGACGGGAACCATGCGGGTCTGCATGAC
>Ga0209748_1001015_pt1 | contig 14169 bp, 19 predicted proteins | sample BarGraIncu00421A_FD_185490 | JGI IMG/M metagenome (GOLD analysis project Ga0209748, IMG submission 185490) | Arctic peat soil microbial communities from Barrow, Alaska - Barrow Graham LP Incubations 004-21A (SPAdes) (version 2) | ecosystem: Environmental > Terrestrial > Soil > Wetlands > Peat... | reverse complement strand
CAGGTGGCCTCGAGTCCGGAGAGGTTCGCCTTCGTTCCGAGCAGGCCGAGGCTCGCCGCGCGGCCGGGCTCTCGGATGATCCACATGAACAAGGCCAGGCCCAGCGGGCCCATCGAGAGACCGGCGAACGTCCCCCACGTGACCTTCGAGCGGCGGAGCTTCACGAACTCGGTGGCGAGCACTTGGGCGAACATCACCCTCCACCGCCCGTCAGCCGCAAGAAGTAGGACTCCAGGTCCTCGCGGGTCGCTGTGAGGCCGGTGAGCTCGACGCCCGCTTCCACGAGCGCGCGGGCGATCTCCCCGGAGCGGTCCGCCGCGTCGAGGACCCGCAGCGTGTCGGACGAGTCCGGGTCGCGCTCGACTTGAGCGAAGCCTGCCTTCCGAATGAGCGTTTCGGCGCGGGCGGGGTCGTCCCCGACACGCACCTCGACGAACGCGCGCGCCTTCGCCCGGAGTTCGTCGCGGTCGAGCTCCTCGATCAGCCGGCCGTCGTGGATGATGCCGATGCGGTCCGCGAGATGGGCGACCTCCGCGAGGATGTGGCTCGACATGAAGACCGTCACGCCGCGCTCGTCGGCGAGCGAGCGAAGCAGCTCGCGGATCTCGACGATGCCGGCCGGGTCGAGCGCGTTGGCCGGTTCGTCGAGCACGAGCACGTCGGGCTTGTGCAGCACCGCGCGGGCGAGGGAGAGCCGCTGCTTGTTGCCGAGCGACAGCCGCCCGGCCCGCCGGTCCGCATACTCCCCGAGCCGCAGCAGCTCGATCGTCTCGGCGACCGCCGCCGAGGGCGCGCGTGTCAGCCGGCGCTGGATGTCGAGGTTCTCGCGGACCGTGAGGTCGGGGTAGGCCGTCGCGCTCTCGACCAGGAAGCCGACGCGTCCGAACACGCTCGTCTCTCCCGGCACGATCCGGCGTCCCAGCACGCTGACACTGCCCGCGGTCGGGCGGATGAGCCCGAGCAGCATGCGGATCGTGGTGGTCTTGCCCGCGCCGTTGCGGCCGAGGAAGCCGTAGACCTCGCCGCGGCGGACGTCGAGCGCGAGCGTATCGACGGCGAGCACGTCGCGGTAGCGCTTGGTGAGCGCGCTGGTCGAGATCACGGTCGTGTCGGTCGCGGGGGGCATGACAGGAGTGTACCCGCGCCGCATGGGCCCGACCGCCCCGGAACCTGCGATAATGCCCCCGTGACGTTTCCGCGCCACCTAAGGGGCATCCCATGATCGATCGCTACACCCGACCCGAGATGGGCCGCATCTGGTCCTCCCAGAACAAGTTCGAGATCTGGATGGAGATCGAGCTTCTCGCCTGCGAAGCGCAGGCGGAACTCGGCGTCATCCCCGTCGAGGACGCGCGGCTTATCCGCGAGCGCGCCGCCTTCGAGGTGGAGCGCATCGACGAGCTCGAGGCGACGCTGAACCACGACGTGATCGCATTCCTGACCAACATGTCCGAGCACATCGGCGAGCCATCGAAGTGGGTCCACTACGGGATGACCTCTTCGGACCTGGGCGACACCGCGCTCTGCTACCAGATGACGCAGGCGATGGACATCCTGCTCGAGGACGTGCGGCGTCTCGGCCGCATCTGCCAGCGGCGCGCGCTCGAGTTCAGGGATACGCTGTGCGTCGGACGCACCCATGGCATCCACGCCGAGCCGATGACCTTCGGCATGAAGTTCGGTGCGTGGGCGTGGGCGCTGAAGAGGGCCGAGCAGCGACTCGTCGCCACGCGCAAGTTCTCCGCGGCATGGGGCGCGATCTCCGGCGCCGTGGGCTCCTACTCCAACATCGATCCGTTCGTGGAGCAATACGTGTGCGAGAAGCTGGGCCTGACGCCCGACCCGCTCTCCACGCAGGTCATCGCCCGCGACCGCCACGCTCACGTGCTCGCCGTGCTCGCAGTCGTCGCCGCCACGGCCGAGTCGATCGCCACCGAGGTGCGCGCGCTGCAGAAGTCCGACACGCTCGAGGCCGAGGAGCCGTTCGCCAAGGGTCAGAAGGGCTCGTCGGCGATGCCGCACAAGCGCAACCCGATCACCGCCGAGCGCGTCGTGGGCCTGGCGCGCGTGGTGAAGGCCAACGCGCAGGTCGGCTTCGACAACGTGGCGCTGTGGCACGAGCGCGACATCTCGCACTCCTCCGCCGAGCGCGTGGTGCTCGTGGACAGCTTCATCGCCCTCGACTACCTGCTCGGCAAGCTGGAGTGGATCCTGGACGGGCTCGTGACCTACCCGGCGAACATGCTGGCGAACCTCAACCGCACGCGCGGGCTCATCTACTCGTCGCGCGTGCTGCTCGCGCTGGTGGACTCGGGGATGTCGCGCGAGGACGCGTACACCGTGGTGCAGCGCAACGCGATGAAGGTCTGGGACGACCTGCAGCAGGCGCGCGAGGGGATGTCGTACCGCGAGATGCTCGAGGCCGATCCCCAGGTCACGGCGCTGGTGAGCGCCGCGGTCCTCGACGAATGCTTCGATCCGTGGAAGTTCCTCGAGAGAAGCGGCGTGCTGTTCGAGCGGCTGGAGACGCTCGAGTTCTAGCCACGCGCGGCACCACCCCGGACTCGAACCACAAGGGAGAGGACCACCGTGACCGACATCGACGCTGAAGGCGTCTCATCCAACCGCGACCTGTGGAACGCCTGGACGCCGCACCATGTTGCGTCCGAGTTCTACGACGTCGAGGGCTTCGTCGCCGCGCCGGCCGCGTACCCGCTCGACAGTCTCGCGCGCGCGCTCGTCGGAGAGGTGGGAGGCCGGCGACTGCTCCACCTGCAGTGCCACTTCGGACTCGACACGCTGCGCCTCGGGTTGCTCGGAGCGCACGTCACGGGCGTCGATTTCTCGCGCGAGGCGATCGCCACGGCGCGCGTCCTCGCCGAGCGCGTCGGGGTGCCGGCGACCTTCGTCGAGGCGGACGTCCGCGCACTCCCCGAGGAGGTGCCGCTCGGCGGCTTCGACGTGGTCTTCACGTCGTACGGGGTGCTGTCGTGGCTACCCGATCTGTGTCCGTGGGCGGCCTCGATCGCGAGCCGACTGGCCCCCGGAGGGGTCTTCCACATCATCGACGCGCACCCGACGCCGTGGATCTTCGACGAGCACGGCAGCTACGCGGTCCCGGACGCCGACGTCACCACCGTGTCCTACTCCTGGGCGCACCCTTTCGAGGAGATCGTCGGATCGCTGCTCGCAGAGGGGCTCGTCATCGAGTCGCTGCGCGAGTACCCGAAGGTCACCTGGCGCATGCTCCCGTGGATGGTCCAGGGCGAAGACGGGTTCTGGCGCCTCCCGGCCGGCCAACCGGAGCTGCCGCTGCTGTTCTCGCTCTCGGCGCGGAAGCCCGACTAGCGGCGCCGGTCGCGCCCGGCCTTCGCGCGCGGCGGATCGGTGATGATCGGGACGTCCCCGCAGCGGATCTCGCCCGCATACAGGTCCTCCCCGAAGCGGTCGAAGGCCGGGACGGTCACGATCCCGCCGACCCGGTCCGCCAGTCGCGACCGCAGCGTCCCCTCGCTCACCTCCGCGTCGGTCCCCAGCAGGATCAGGTTCGCGCCCTCCGTGCGCAGCCCTTCGTCCGTCATGAAGACCCACACGTGGCGCCACACGTTGCCCAGCGTCCGGTACAGGCTGCGGAACGGCTTGCTGTGATCCCCCTTCGGCGCGCCGATGAAGTTGTAGGCGATGACGCCGTCGGGAGCCAAGCGGTCGCGCACGAGGCGATGGAACTCCTCGGTCGTCAGCGGACGCGGGACGCGGTCCTCGTCGAAGGCGTCCACGATGACGATGTCGTAGGTGTCCCGGCAGGTCTCCAGGTACGCACGGCCGTCATCGACGAAGACGCGGATGCGCTCGTCCCGCGGGAGCTCGAAGAACCGATGCGCCACCTCGACGATCTCGGGGTCGAGCTCGACCACGTCGATCCGCATCCCGGGGTAGTCGCGCCACATCCGCTTCACGACCGACCCGCCGCCCAGGCCGATCACGAGCGTCCTCTCCGCGTCGGGCTTCAGCGCCAGCGGGGTGTGCAGGTAGGCGGGGTACTCGAAATCGGTGTCGAACGGCGCGTCGAGGTACATCGAGGACTGCCGGTTCCGCTCGAACCGGAGCACGCGCAGGTACCCGATGTCCTCGACATGGATGTCGTGGTACGGGGACGTGTGCGAGTAGATGGTGTTCTTGTTCTGCAGGTCCATGGTCTAGAGAGGATACCCGTGAGCACGCGCGGCGCGCCCGCGGGTATCCTCGACCTATGAGGGTCCGGATGGTGCGGCGAGAGGAAGGTGGGGCGATGAAGCGCGACCAGGTCATCGCGGAGCTCAGGGCTGCGCGCGCGGTCTTCGACGAGAAGGTGTCCGCCGTGCCGCGCGAGGCGCTCGAACTGCCCGTGCCCGGCTCGGCGCACTCGGTGAAGGACATCGTCGCTCACGTGACCGCGTACGACGATCTCATCGTGCAGCGCCTCGTCGCCGCCCGGCACGGCGCGACGACCGCCTTCGACCGGGACCGCGACGGTTGGGAGGCGTTCAACGAGCGGACCTGGCGCGAGGCCGCAAGCCTGAAGCCGGGTGCTGTGCTCCGTCGCGCCGCTGACGTGTTCGCTGCCCTCGTCCACGAGGTCGGGCAGCTGTCCGACGAGGAGTTGAACGCGGCAGTGGGCTCGACGGCCGCCCTCGACCCCGCATGGCTCAAGGGCGAACCGCCCTGGCAGCTCATAGAGACCGATGCCTTCGGCCACTACCCGATGCACTACGACGCGCTCGACGCCGCCGCGCGTGAGGCGCGCCCCTAGCCCCGGTAGATCCGGTCGTGCGGGTGCGCGTGTGCGGCGACTCTGATACCGACCTCGGTGCCGGCATCGGCGTGCATCACCTTGCGATGGTCGATCTCGATCGAGTCGACCGTCTGCTCGAAGTCATCCGTGTGCCCGGCCACGTGGATGTGGTCTCCGACGTCCACCGGCGCCTCCAGGTGGACGCCGGCCACGCCGATGTTCGACCAGTAGTGCGTGACGACGCCGACCTCGGTCTCCTGCAACACCTCATGTTCCTGCATCTTGGACACCTCCCCTCGTGCGGAGGAACGTCTCTCTCTCGACACTGGTTTCTACCCCGGACGGCCGGCGCGTGACGTATCGATGCGGGGTAGGTATGTACCGTACAGCGGACTTACGACCAAGGAGGCACTCCCGTGAGCGACATCGTCGTGTGGGCGGACATCCCCGTCATCGACATGCAGCGGGCGATCGAGTTCTACGGGCACATGACCGGCAAGCTCGTCTTGATGATGCCGGGCAGCAACGACGAGGTGGCCGTCATCGGCAGCCCCGGGGAGGATCCCGGCGTGAGCGCCGATCTCTATGTCGGCGGCACGCCGAGTCACGATGGCGCGCGGGTGTTCTTCGGCGCCAAGGGTGACATCGACGGCATGCTGGCCCGCGTGCCCGAGGCGGGCGGGAAGGTCCTCAAGCCCAAGGAATTCATGGGGGAGATGGTCGGCTGGGTCGCCTGGGTCGAGGATAGCGAAGGCAACCTGATCGGGATCCAGCAGCCGGCGAAGTGATGCGCCGCCGCACAGCGGCGCGCGATTGGGGGGACCCGCAGTGGCTCTCAACTGGCTGAAGCGCGCGCCGCGCGTGGAACCCACTCCAGAACCCGTACCGCGACGGCTGGGCCTCGCGCTCGGTGGCGGCGCGGTTCGCGGAGCGGCACACGTCGGCGTGCTGGCGGTCCTCGAACGCGAGGGGATCAGGCCCGACGTGGTGGCCGGGGTCAGCGCGGGCGCCATCGTGGGAGCCGGTGTGGCCGCGGGAGTGTCCGCGGCGGAGATGCTCGTGGCGTTCCGGAAGGCCTCCTGGCTCCATATCGCCGTCCCGGCGTGGTTGTCGCGACTGAGCGTGCTGGATTCGTCGCCTCTCGGTGCGCTGATCGAGAAGGTCACCTCGGTCAGCGACTTCGACGGACTCCGGATGCCGTTCGCCGCGATCGCCTGCGACCTGCTCACCGGTCGAAGGGTGGTCATCACCTCCGGCTCGTTGCGTGAGGCGATCATGGCGAGCTCGGCCATTCCGGGGCTGTTCGAGCCGGTCCGGCGCGGTGGGCAGATGCTCGTCGACGGTCAGCTTCTCGAGAACGTGCCCGCGCAGGTGGCGCTCGATCTCGGGGCGGACTATGTGCTCGGGGTGGACATCATGCCGCCACCGATCAACAGCGCCGAGCCCTCCGAACTGCGCGACGTGATCCTCATGTCGTGGGACATCGTGCAGCGTCAGCGTCAGCGGGACTGCACGCAGCCCGACCTCATGGTGACGCCCGACGTCGGTTCGATCGGGCTGTCCGACTTCTCCCGGGTCGCCGACGCGTACGCGGCGGGTGTGGCCGCGATGGAGGCGGCACTGCCGCAGCTGCGTGCGGACCTGGCCTTGGAGGGGGACATACCTCCCGTACGACCCTGACGACCGCAAGGAGGCATCCGATGCTTCACGCTCACGAAGAAGGGCCGTTCGGCGATGAGGAGTACGTGCGTGAAGGCGGTGTCCTCATACGGGTCAACAACGGCCACGAGGTCAGGCACGAGGACGGCTCGATCGCTCCCGACGACGTCATCGAGGACCTGATCGCCGACGACGGGGTCCCCGGTACCCCCGACGACCTTCCCTACGACTACGGGGTCGAGATCACCCCGGCCGCGGACCAGATGATCCTCAGCGTCGAGCGGGGGTCGTCAGGCTTCGGGGCCCTCGGCCATACCGGCTCCGACGCCGACGGCGAGGAACCGCCGCTCGGCGCGGTCGATGAGCGCGACCTGTGGCGGCACCAGCGTGCGCTCATCCAGGAGTCCGGGGACGAGGCGGCGCGCTATGCCGGCATGAAGGAGTCCGACATCCCGCGCGTCGAGGAAGCGGTGGGAGAGGACGCGGCCGAGACGCTTCCCGAGTCTCCCGAGGGAACGAGCGCCACGGGCTCGGTCTGACGGAGCGCGGAGCCTTCGCATCCCCTGTTAGGGCTACCGCACATCGAGGCCGCCACGCTGGACTTGAGTCGGCTGGCGGCCGAGGAGACGACATCGACACGACGACCCACGAAGACCCGACGCAACTCGATCGCGATACCGGCGACGCGGCGCCCGAGCGTCCCGACGCACTCGAGACCCGCGAGCCTGAGCCCATGCCGGGCGAGTCGTTCAGCGCCTGGAGCCGCTCCGAGCCGGCCCGCGGGCAGCGTTTCGCTGTGACACTCGACGCGATGGTCTCGGAGCAGCCCGAGTTGGCGTTGTGGCTCGAGTGCCTCGCACTGACCGCGTGTGTGGCCCTGGCCGACTACCTTTCGGGCACGGAGCTGAGCTTCTCCATCTTCTACCTGGCGCCGATCGTGTTCGCGGCGTGGTTCGTGTCGCGTCGCGCCGGCGTCATGTTCGCGGTCGTGAGCGCGGCGCTGTGGGCCTGGGTCGACATCCGTGGCGGCGCCACCTACTCGAGTGCCTTCGTTCCCGCGTGGGACTCCCTCGTGCGCCTCGGCTTCTACGTGGTGGCGCTCGAGCTGGTCGCCCGCACCAAGGCATCCAGCGAGCGCGAGCGGGTGCTCGCGCGCACGGACTCGCTGACGGGCGTCGCGAACGGCCGCAGCTTCGCGGACCGCGCGCATCTGGCCCTGAGCTACCTGCGGCGCGCCGGGCGTCCCGTCACGATCGCCTACGTCGACCTCGACCGCTTCAAGGAGGTCAACGACAGCCTGGGCCACTCGGAGGGCGATCGCCTGCTCCATGCGGTCGCACAGGCGGTGTCCGGCCGGCTGCGCTCGACCGATCTGGTCGCCCGTCTCGGTGGCGACGAGTTCGGGGTCCTGTTGGGCGACACCGATGCCGCGATGGCGCCGAAGGTCCTGGCCGTCATCGGCGAGGCGATCAACGAGGCCGTCGATGGCCGATGGGGAGTCGGCTCCACTATCGGGGCGGTGACGTTCACGTCGCCGCCCCCCAGCGTCGACTACATGGTCCGCGCCGCCGATGCCCTGATGTACCGCGGGAAGCAGGAGGGGCGCGGCCGCATCGTCCACGAGGTGTGGGCGGGCGAGTAGCCCGGCGGTCCGGGCTCCGAGCCTACGGCGCCGAAGGCACCAGCAGCAGCACCGTCCCGGCGTGGGCCTGGACCGGATACGACTCCGCGACGGGACCGTCGAACCACACACTCACCCGCGCCCCCTGCTTCAGGTCCGCGAGAAGCAGCGCCGAGATACCATCGGGCGTCTCGCGCAGGAGCGTGGTGCGCGCATCGATGAGGACGGACGCCTTGTCCACCTGACCGGTTCCCGTGACGAGGACCGTCGTGGCGTCACTCGCCTGTCCCACTGACGAGATCGTGCCCGTGATCCCGGGCGGGTCGGAGGGCACGGAAGTGGCGCAGGCCGTGGCGAGACCCGCGACCAGTGCGATCGACAGGGCGAGCAGGGCCGATCTCGTGGTCCGCATCGCGGCGTCCCTTCTCTTCGAGCCGAGCCTACTCCTTCGGACGTACGCGCCGCACCGGGGGTTCTCGGCACACCTGCGTGTCACCCCGCGGTGCGATACTTGGCGCACGAGGGAGGTCGCGATGTCCGGGGTGCGCGTGCGGTTCGAACCGGTGGGCCTGGCAGCCGAAGTGGCGCCGGGTACGACACTGCACGCCGCGGCGGCCGAAGCCGGCGTCCGCATCACCGCGCCGTGCGGCGGGCTGGGGCGCTGTGGCTCGTGCCGGGTGCGCGTTTCCGGCGCCGTGCGTTCCCCGGACCGCTTCGAGATCGAGGCACTGGGTGCGGCCGCACGCGCGGGAACGCGCCTCGCCTGTCGGGCGCGGGTCGACGGCCCCGGCGAGGTCGTCGTCGAGGTGCCCGAGCGGGCCGGCGCCATCAGCGCGCAGGTATCGAGCGTGGGCCCCGAGCCGGCCGTCGAACCTCCCGAGGCGCGCGGCGTGATCACCCCTCCCGGGGTCGCCGCGCTCGGCGCCGCCGTCGATATCGGCACGACCACCATCGCCGTGCGGCTCCACGACCTTGCCGATGGGCGCGTCCTGGGCGAGGCCGCAGACCTCAACCCGCAGGCGGCGTGGGGCCACGACGTGCTGTCCCGGGTCTCCCGTGCACTCGAAGGGGACGCTCGCGCGCTGCGCAACGCGGTCACCCGCGCGGTCGAGGACCTCGTCCTCTCGCTCACGGGCACGCCGCAGGCCGCCTCAGGGATGCTGCGCGAGGTCGTCGTCGTTGGGAATCCCGCGATGATCCGCCTGTTCGCCGGCGAGGACGTGAGCATGCTCGGAGACGGTGCGTCGCCGGGCGTCGACCGGCCGACGCGCGTGACCGACGCCGTCGTGGCCGACCTGTACGTGCTCGGTGACGTGCGCGTTCTCACCGGGCCCGAGGTCTCCGCCTTCATCGGAGCCGACGCCGTGGCGGCGCTGCTCGCGACCGGCCTCGACGGGCGGGAGGACGACGCGCTGCTCATCGATCTGGGAACCAACGGCGAGGTCGTCCTCGCCTCCGGGGGGAAGCTGTACGCGGCCTCGGCCGCCGCCGGACCGGCGTTCGAGGCGTACGGCCTGGCGAGCGGGATGCGCGCCGAGCCCGGCGCCATCGAGGCGGTCTGGCTCGACGAGGACGTCCTCGGAGTACGGACCATCGGCGAGGAGCGCCCCCGCGGGCTGTGCGGTTCGGGGCTCATCGACCTGCTCGCCGTTCTGCTGGCGACCGGGGCGCTGGACGCGACCGGTCGCTTGCAGCCCGAGGGCCCTCTGGCCGCGCGCGTGGTCGAGACGGCCGCCGGGCGCGTCTTCGAGGTCGCATCGGACGTGCTGCTGACCCAGCAGGACGTCCGCCAGGCGCAGCTCGCGAAGGCCGCGGTGCAGTCGGCGATCGAGACCGTCCTCGATGTCGCGGGCCGTCCGGCTTCGGGCGTGGCCGAGATCCTGGTCGCGGGCGGTTTCGGGTCGCACCTGCGTCCCGCCTCGCTCGCGGCGGTGGGAGTCGTCCCGCCGGACTGGACGGACCGGATGACGCTCGCCGGGAACGCGGCGCTCGCCGGCGCCTCGGCCATGCTGCTGTCGAGCGAAGCCCGGCGTGCCGCCGATCTGCTCGCCGCACGCGTGCGCACCGTGATCCTCGCGGGGCGGCCCGACTTCCGCGAACGGTTCGTGGCCGCGCTGGGATTCCCCGAACGTGACGAACAAGGGAGACGATGAACATGCTGGTGTTCCAGCCCCTCTATCTGGTGGCCGTCGGCGGCATCGTGTCGTTCCTGCTGCTGGTCTTCGAAGCCTTGCTCGGACTTCGCGTGATCAGACTCAAGGGCGTGCTGCACAGGAAGGTCCACCGCGCCATCGCCTTCGCGCTCATCGCGCTCACGCTGGTGCACGGGACCTATGCTCTCGGGACGGTCGTCTTCGGCTGGTTCTGACGCCCGTCGGAACCGACCCTCGCATCCGCGCGAAACGCTCCGCGGCCGACCTCCAACGGCTACAATGTCTCCACGCTGCGGCGCCCTTCTGCTGCTGTCCGTCACACGACGGCGCCGGCGTATCCCGCTTGGCTTTTCGACGCGCCACGACGCAAAGGGACCCACGTGAGCGAACCTATGGACATCCGCCCGGACGCCCGCGGCAAGGTCCGTGATATTTACGACCTCGGAGACCGGCTGCTGCTGGTCGCCAGCGACCGCCTGAGCGCCTTCGACGTGGTGCTGCCCGACCCCATCCCGCACAAGGGCGAGGTCCTCACCAAGCTGTCGCTCCACTGGTTCGAGCTGCTCGGCGGCATCGTCCCGAACCACCTGCTCTCGGCCGAGGTCGCGGACCTTCCCGACGAGTTCGCGGCGCACGCGGACTGGTTGGCAGGCCGCTTCATGCTCGTGAAGAAGGCCACCGTGTTCCCCGTGGAGTGCATCGTGCGCGGGTATCTCGCCGGCAGCGGCTGGGCCGAGTACCGGCGCGCCGGCACCGTGTGCGGGATGCGTCTTCCCGCAGGGCTCACCGAGTCCGGGCGTCTGCCGCAGCCGATGTTCACGCCGTCGACGAAGGCCGAGCTCGGCACCCACGACGAGAACATCTCGGTCCACCGCATGTTCGAGATCGTCGGCGAGGAGCAGGGAGCCGTGCTCCAGGAGGCCTCGGTGTCGCTGTACTCCGCGGCCCGCGACCACGCCGCCAAGCGCGGGATCATCATCGCGGACACCAAGTTCGAGTTCGGACTGGTGGACGGGACCGTGACGCTCGTGGACGAGGTGCTGACCCCGGACTCCTCACGCTTCTGGCCCGCCGCGAGCTATGAGGCGGGGCACGGACAGCCGTCCTTCGACAAGCAGTACGTCCGTGACTGGCTCGAGGCCACCGGCTGGGACAAGACCCCTCCGCCGCCCGCGCTCCCGGCCGACGTCATCGCCAAGACGAGCGAGAACTACATCAGGGCCTATGAACTCATCACGGGCCGTACCTTCGAACCGGAACGAGGCTAGTCATGGCCACCCGCAGCCCGTACAACGACCGCTACAAGGTCGATCAGAAGGGCAAGACCCGCCGCAGCGCGTCGGCCTCGAAGCCGAAGCGCGGCATCGCGGACCTCACGCCGTCCGATTCACCCAAGAAGAAGGCCGCGGCGAAGAAGCCGTGGTGGGGCCGCGGCCCGGCCACGAACCCCGTGGCCGTGGTCGAGCCCACGCCCAAGATGAAGCAGCTTCGCAAGCTCTGGTGGGTCCTGTGGGGCGTGTCGCTGCTGATCGCGCTGGTCATCGTCTTGGTCGGACAGAAGGGCGGGCCCTACGAGGCGTACGTGTCGTTGGCGTGGGGCCTGTGGGCCGCGTCGATGGCGGGCGCGTTCTACCTGGAGTTCGGGCCGATCCGCAAGGCGCGCATCGAGGCGATGGAGGCTGCCCGCAAGGGCGGCAAGCCGCCGAAGCCCGATGGTGACAAGAAGGCCGTTCCGGCCGTCAAGGACGCGGGCGATCGGCCCGCACCGGGCGACAAGTGAGCGGGCCCCACATCGCACACACCAAGGACGCCCGGCCGTACTGGGCGCTGCGCGTGATGGAGAGCGCGCTCCTCGTCAGCGCGCTGGCCGGCATCGGACTGTTCGCCTGGAGCCTTGTCGACATCTTTCGCATCGAGACCGCGTCCGGCGCCGGTGCGGCGACGCGCGAACTGCCTGCAGGCGCATGGCCCGGCATCTTCCTCTTCTTCGGTAGCATGGTCGCCCTGCAGATCGTCCGCATGTTCCTGCAGCGCTACCGCCGCGACGATGGCACACCGCGCGGCGAAGAGCGCTCTGCGGCCGCGGTGACGGCGGAGGTCCTTGCCACCACGACGGCGCCCGTCGAGCCGATGGCCGCTGCTTCAGACGACGCCCCGGACGCGTGAAAGGAAGACGATGGCACGCTACGAGATCTTCGTGACCTACAAGCAGGGGATCTTCGATCCTCCCGGCGCCACCGCCGAGCGCGCGCTCGCCAACCTCGGCTACGGGGAGGTCGAGAGCGTGAAGATCGGCAAGTACATCCGCCTCGAGGTCGTTGACGGGCCCGGCGAGCTGGCACGCGTCGCCGAGATGTGCGACAAGCTGTTGGCCAACCCCGTGATCGAGGAGTACCGCATCGTCGAGGCCGGAGGAGCTGACCGATGAAGTTCGGCGTCGTCCGCTTCCCGGGCTCCAATTGCGAGCAGGACATCGTCATCGCGTGCCGCTACCTGGGCCTCGACGTCGGCTACATCTGGCACGGCGACACGGACCTGTCCGGGTTCGACGCGGTGGTCCTTCCGGGCGGCTTCTCCTACGGGGACTACATCCGCACCGGCGCGGTGGCCCGCTTCTCGCCCGTGATGGGCGAGGTCGTGCGCTTCGCCGAGCGCGGTGGACCGGTCCTGGGCGTCTGCAACGGCTTCCAGATCCTCACCGAGGCGCACATGCTTCCCGGTGCGATGCTCCGCAACCGCGGCCTGAAGTTCATCTGCGAGACGGTGCCGCTGCGTGTCGAGCGCTCCGTGTGCGAGTGGGTCGATCTGCCGGAGGGCACCGTCGTGCGCATCCCGATCAACCACAACGAGGGCAACTTCACGGCCGATGTCGAGGCGCTCGCGCGACTCGACAGCAACGGCCAGGTCGTCCTGCGCTACTGCGAGCCGGACGGCTCCCGCGCCCCCGGAGGGAGCGCTCCCAACGGAGCCGCCGACGACATCGCCGGGATCTGCAACGAGCGAGGCAACGTCTTCGGACTGATGCCGCACCCCGAGCGCGTGGTCGATCCCGAGGCGAGCGGCACCGACGGGCAGCCGTTCTTCACCTCGATCGTCGCGCACATGGCGGGGGTCTAGCCCATGGGAGCGAACGTCGGTCTGATCGGTCCCGGGATGATGGTGCTCATCGCGCTCGTGCTCGTGGACGCCTGCGCCGCCGCCTACATCGTGCTCGATGCATGGCGCCGGCCCGCCACCGACTACGCGGGGGTACCCGAGGGACGCTGGTTCTACATCGTCCCGATGGCGCTCTACGTCACGGCCTACATCGTCGCGCAGGTGCCGTTCCTGACCGCGCTGATCCCGTGGGCGAACGTGTACGCACTCGTCGCGCCGTTCGTGGTCGTGCTGCAGCTGGCATACCTGTTGCGCGTGGCCTTCCCGACGCACGGTCGCCTCGAGGCGCGCCTCGAGGCGCGATTCGTCGCGTTGGCCGAGGCGGTCTCGATCGCCCCCAAGGACGACACCCACGATCATGAGGAGCCCGACGCATGCGTGACGATCTGACCGCCGAACTCGCGCCGGAACTCGCCGTCGGACTCGGCCTCAAGCTCGCCGAGTTCGGCAAGATCGTCGAGATCCTCGGCCGCACGCCCACAGTGACCGAGCTCTACATGTACTCGCTCATGTGGAGCGAGCACTGCTCCTACAAGCATTCCAAGAAGGCGCTGCGCATGTTCCCGACCACGGGTCCGTACGTGTTGCAGGGCCCCGGCGAGAACGCCGGCGTCATCTCGGTGGGGGACGGCTGGGCGGTCGCCTTCAAGATGGAGTCGCACAACCACCCGAGCGCCATCGAGCCCTACCAGGGTGCGGCGACCGGCGTCGGGGGCATCATCCGCGACATCTTCACGATGGGCGCGCGCCCGATCGCGAGCCTGAACTCGCTGCGCTTCGGCACGCTCGACAAGGCGCGCCAGCGCTAC
>Ga0209748_1001013_pt1 | contig 14174 bp, 17 predicted proteins | sample BarGraIncu00421A_FD_185490 | JGI IMG/M metagenome (GOLD analysis project Ga0209748, IMG submission 185490) | Arctic peat soil microbial communities from Barrow, Alaska - Barrow Graham LP Incubations 004-21A (SPAdes) (version 2) | ecosystem: Environmental > Terrestrial > Soil > Wetlands > Peat... | reverse complement strand
AGAACATCCAGGAAATTACTTCCTTTAATGAGAATCCCGCGCTTGCTGGCGGCACCAATCCCTCCGAAATAACCCAGGGGAACGGAAACGACAAGGGCACACGGGCAGGAAATGACAAGGAATGACAGCGCGCGGTAAACCCATATCGAAAAACTTCCTCCAAAAAATACCGGCGGGACAATGGCAAGAAGCACGGCGGCAGCAACCACAATCGGAGTATAGATACCGGCAAAACGCGAGATGAGATTCTCGCTTTTCGTCTTTTTGCTTCCTGCGTTGGAAACCATCTCAATGATTTTCGAGACGGTTGATTCACCGAAAGATGCGGTTACTTCGATTGTCAGCACGCCGTTTTTATTAATGCATCCTGAGAGAATCGGATCTCCCGGTTCAACCTCACGCAAAACTGATTCACCCGTAAGCGCCGAAGTATCTATCGCACCGCATCCCTTTCGGACAACACCGTCAAGCGGCACTTTCTCCCCCGGTTTTACAACGACAAAGTCACCGACTGCAACAGACTCCGGACGCACCTTAACAAGTGAACCGGCCTTCTGGATGTTCGCATAATCGGGACGAATGGACAGCAGCTCCGAAATGGACCGTCTCGACCGGTGTACTGCCGTCATCTGAAATAGTTCGCCTATCTGATAAAAGAGCATTACCGCAACCGCTTCAGAGCGCTGGGAAATGACAAGGGCTCCTATCGTAGCTATTGCCATGAGAAAATTCTCATCAAATACCTTTCCCTTTAGAATGTTGGACACTGCTTTGAGAAGAACCGGGAATCCCAGAATCAGATAGGCGGTCAAATACAGAGCAAGCAGGATTGAATTTGCGGCAGCACCCCAATGGTCAAGGATAAAAGCCGCTGTATATGTCAATGCACCGGCAATCAGCTGAATCCGGAGGCGACGTATCTGTCTTTCCTTCTTCTGACTATCCGCCAGAAGCGAATCGGGCAAAAAGGACAATCGCTCACGCTGCTTCACTGTGACCTCCGGTTCAAGTGAATGCACAATCGCTTCAATCTGAGGCACAACCGATTTCGCCTTCCCTTTATCCTGAAGGACAACCCGCAGGGATTGCTGGAGAAAATTCACTTCACTCTTGGAAATTTCCGGCAAATCCTGTACCCTGCGCTCAATTTTCGCTGCACAGTTTGCACAGCCCAATCCCTCAAGTTCAAAAAGCAGTTCCCGTTCCGGCATGCATATGTCCCCCTCATAAATGTATTTAATCCTGATTTTTCCGAATGTTCATATGCTCACTCGTTCATATGACAATAATAGTACCACTGTCTGCCCGTGTCAAGAGCTTCAATTCTTTTTCAAATAATGCTTTTTTCGCGCTGAAAATGCTACAATGAATACCAACCTGCCTATAGGTAATAATTTTACGGGGAGAAATAAAATGGAGCCTTTGACGATTGCCATGCAGAACTATCTCGAGACAATTTTTGATTTGTCACGTCAAAGCACGACCATTTGCCAGGCTTCACAGTCTGACTCCCGTACCGGTGTTCGCGTAAGCGACATCGCATCTCAGCTAGATGTCTCCAAGGCAAGCGTTAACAACGCGATGAATGTACTTGCCAAGCTCGGCTTCGTCTCCAACGAAAAATATCAGGAGATTTATCTGACCGACCTTGGAAAAGAGACGGCCGCCCTTTTGGAAGGCAAGCATAAAATTATCAAGACCCTCTTTACAGATATAATCGGCATCCCCGAAAACACAGCAAACGAAGATGCCTGTGCAATTGAGCACATCATCAGCCATGAAGCCGTCCAGCAGATTCATGAGTATCTGATCAGCCAGGGGATTAATGTAATAGGGGGAGAATAGGCGGATTTCTTATGTAATATTAGTCGCAGTCAATTGCTAATCTATGCTTTCCGCAGGTTAAGCATTGAAATAAATACCCTTGCAGACTGCCATTATTTACTAAGCTTCGCTCTAATTCCGCTTGAGTTAAGTGATAGTCCTTTTTTATGTTATCCAAGTCAGCTTTTAGTTCATCCGATAAATGCAAAATATCCTTCCAGCCAACATAGGAAACAAAAGTGCAGAAGTCGCCGCAGTGACTGAGCCAAACTTGCTGCTGCCATCCAATGTACCCTGGATTTCTATGAATAAGTTCATCTACATGATTGGGGCTATCTACCGGCTCACATGAACACGGGTCTTGAAATTCACCGGAATACTTTAAGGAAGCACTGCCATCGGCTATACACCAGGGACATACGTTTTCCACTTCTTCAATTGAATAGAACGGTCCCTGATAAACGTATTCGTTTTCTATATTACAGACAGGGCATATTGCCCGGCTCCGTACGATTATTTTGTTCTCAAGCGGATTTTTATTATATTTGAAAACAGGAAATGCTTTTAAATTCATTATTATTCACCTCATCCCATGAATGAACAGGTCTCATAAGAAAAAAAGTCAGCTTCTGCATGGCACGCCAATTTCAAGTCTCCATTCTAATTTTAATAATGCTTGACGTATTTCCTGTCAAATTCTTCATCCGTCGCACATAGATATAAAATGCCTTCAACCAGGGCTATTATGCCGGGAATACCTGTCCAGCAGAAAAGCAGATATACAAATCCAAGTCCGATTTGATCCAGATAGAACTTATGGACACCAAGGCCTCCAATGAGAAGCGCAAGAAGTCCCGCCGTAATTTTGCTTTTGGAATAAACCGGAGCCGCCATATATTGATATGGCTGTTGATATGGCTGTTGATATTGTTGTTGGTACTGCGGCTGATATGGCTGCTGATATTGCTGCTGATACGGCTGCTGGACCGCTGCCTGCTGCGGTACTGCCTGTTGAATCGCAGGCGGCTGAACCTGGGGTACTTGCGGTGCTTTTCCGAGTATTTTTTGTCCGCAGGTCCGGCAAAAAAATGTGCTTGAGTCAACAGGGCTTCCACAAGAAGTACAAATTGCGGCACTCATATTCTTCTCTCCTCTATCAGTTGCAGTAATTCAGAATTAATTATGTTTGTTATAACATATTGAAAGAGTTTTATCAATCTAAGGAAGGCATTTTTTGCTGAAATTTTCATGGAATTGTAAGGCAGGACAAATTCCATCCGCTGTGCACGCTGCACAAATTTCACTTGACTGGAAAGAGTCCGGAGAGTAAAATTACAAATGCAAACGCGAACCATTCGCAATTGGAGGTTTCTTTCCGTTATGAAAAAATTTGCCGTGCTTTTCACTCTTCTTCTTTCTTTTTCCTTCCTTGCCGGATGTGCCGGCAATCCCGGAGGTCAGGCTTCTTCGGGCAAATTGTCCGTTGTTACAAGCTTTTATCCCATGTATGATTTTGCATGCAAAGTGGGAGGCGACCGGGTATCCGTGACCAACCTGACGCCTGCCGGTGTCGAACCGCACGACTGGGAACCCTCTTCTTCCGATATGATCAAGCTTGAGAAGGCTGATGTATTTATCTATAACGGCGCAGGGATGGAGCACTGGGTTGATTCCGTTCTTTCTTCTCTCGAAAACAAAAAGCTGACTGTGGTAGAGGCTTCTGTGTCTGCACCTTTTCTATCCGCAGACGCGGGGACAAACGCCGCTTCCGCTTCCATTGATCCGCATGTCTGGCTGGATCCGGAAATTGCAAAAATTGAGATGAATACTATTTTGGACGCGTTTAAGACGGCGGATGCGGAGAACGCTGATTATTTCCAGGCAAATTTTGACAGGTACGCCGCGGAATTCGACAAACTGGATGAGGAGTTTTCTTCCTCACTTGCCAATCTGCCGCAGAAAAACATTGTCGTCGCACATAACGCTTTTGGATATTTATGCAGTGCATACGGCCTGGTACAAGTGCCGATTGAAGGCTTATCCGCCGATTCCGAGCCCGATGCAGCACGCATGTCCACGATTATTGATTTTGTTAAAAAGAACAATGTGAAGGTAATATTTTTCGAGGAACTTGTCAGTCCGAAGGTTGCAGAAACAATTGCCAAAGAGACGGGAAGCTCTACCGCCGTCTTGAATCCCCTTGAAGGAATCAGCGCAAAGGATCAGGCTGCAGGGGAAGATTATTTTTCCGTGATGCGTGCAAATCTTCAGGCGCTGATCGGGGCTCTTTCGAAATAGTTGCAATAAAGGAGGAAATGCAAAGATTATGCCTGCAGAATGTGCCATTGAGGTCAAAAACCTCTCGTTTGGTTATAGTGACGTCCTTCTGATGGACGGTGTATCTTTTTGTGTCAGCAAAGGTGATTTTGCTGCGGTAATCGGTTCGAACGGCACTGGAAAAAGCACTATGATCAAGCTTCTTCTGGGTCTTCTCACGCCTTCAAATGGCGAGATCTTCCTGATGGGTGAACCGTTGTCCGCATTTAACCGTTTTCCCAAAATCGGTTATGTACCGCAGAACAGCGGAAGTACAGCGGGATCTTTTCCGGCAACAGCAGAGGAAATAGTACTTTCCAGTCTGTATTCCCGGATAGGTTTCCTGAAAATCCCCGGAAAAAAACACAAGAAAATGGTTTTGGATGCACTCGACAGTGTCGGGATGAAATCACATGCACGATCGCTGATAAGCGAGCTTTCCGGCGGCCAGCAACAGCGGGTCATGCTGGCAAGGGTTCTTGTCAATGACCCGGAGATCCTGCTTCTTGATGAACCGACGGTCGGTATTGATGTCGGGGCCGTCACCTTACTGATGGAGATTCTCCACAAGCTCAATATTGAGCACAAAGTGACAATTCTAATGGTTACCCACGATTTATCCCATGTGGCGGAGTACCTGAACAGGGTACTTTGTCTTTCAGACAGGAATTTCGCAGAAGACACCATTCCGGAAAGCCTCATTATCCATGCACATGCCGCCTCACACGAACCGCCCCATGAGCATGTCCACTGCGCTGCATGTGAGCAGCCCCATGATCCCGAACACTGCGCCGTATGTGCGCAGACACGGGATCCCGCGCAATGTTCGGTTCCCTGCACCGAACCGTGTGCGGCGTGCTCGCATACTCATGAAAGTGAGGACGATTCATGAACTTTGATATACTTCAGTATGATTTTATGCAGAGAGCCTTTCTCGTTGGCATTCTTCTGGCTGTCATCATTCCTTGTATCGGGGTAATTGTTGTCTTCAAGCGCTTATCACTGATCGGTGACGCTCTCTCCCACACCTCCCTGGCCGGTGTTGCGATCGGACTGATCTTAGGCATCAATCCGATTGTCGGCGCGATGGCCGCCTGTCTTCTTGCCGCTTTCGGCATAGAAGCGATCCGTAAAAGGATTCCCCGGTATTCAGAACTTTCGATAGCCATCGTCCTGTCGGTGGGGGTCGGGCTCGCAGGTATTTTATCCGGATTTGTTAAAAATGCCGCAACCTTCAACAGTTTCCTGTTTGGAAGCATCGTTGCGATCAGTGATTTTGAGACTGCCCTGGTTGTTGGAATTGCGATACTGGTATTTCTTTCGTTTATTCTTCTTTACAAGGAACTTTTTTATATTGCTTTCGATGAACAGGCCGCCGCCCTGTCAGGGGTTCCCGTCAGGCTGGTCAATACAATTTTCACCATTCTGACCGCCGTTACGGTATCTGTCGCATCGCGCACCGTCGGCGCCCTTATTGTCTCATCACTGATGGTGGTTCCCGTTGCAACAGCAATGATAATGGCGCGAAGCTATAAGCAGACGGTAATCTGGTCTGTGATATGCGCCGTTACTGCGACAATAACCGGTCTTTTCATATCCTATTATGCAGATCTTAAGCCCGGCGGCACGATCGTGCTTACTGCTGTGGCGCTTTTCCTTATGGCATTGCTGCTGAAATGGCTTCGTCAGGTTATCCGGTCAGCAGGAATGAAAGGAGCATCCAATGAATCCGCATAAATCCATCCAACCATCCGAATCCCCGGCATCCGAATCCCCTGAACCGGCTGAGCACTGTGATATTGCTGCCTGGCCTCAGGGATTGAAGCGAACAAAGTCCCGGGAAGCGATCATGGCGGCTCTTGAGAAGGAACCTCTTCCCGTAACTGCTTTGTATCTCTTTGACAAGCTGCAGCAGGGAAAAGAACCGATCTGGCTGTCGACTGTTTACCGTGTGCTGGAGTCTTTTGTCGGTAAAAACGCTGTTCTCAAAATTATGCCTGCCGACAGTACGATGGCTGTTTATGAATGGAATCGTCATAAGCATACGCACTATGCGGTTTGCGTCGAATGCCACTCCATGGTGCCTGTCAATGACTGCCCTTTTGAGTATATTGCCCCGCCGGCTGCTGCCGGGGATTTCCATATCGTCGGGCACAATCTTGAGCTCTATGGATATTGCGGCAAATGTTATAAGAAGAAAGCAGACAAGCAATAGGTGTCCGGCCGTATTACCGCGGGATGCCTTACCCTCCCATTGACTTCACGTAATTTTCGTCTTATTCTACAGGTATAGGGGGAATTGTTTTTTCCCTTACTTTATCTAATGATACGCAGCGTGCCGTACGGCATAAATATACGCCATACAGGCACTTTTCCAAAAGGAGGCCTTTTTATGGCAAATTCAGTACTTATTTCATCTATTCACGGACGTGAGATTCTTGATTCCCGCGGTAATCCGACTGTTGAAGTCGATGTTTCCCTGACCGACGGCAGTTTCGGCCGCGCAGCCGTTCCTTCCGGTGCTTCCACCGGTGCTTTTGAAGCGGTTGAACTTCGTGACAAAGAACCCGCCCGTTATCTCGGGCAGGGTGTCAGAAATGCCGTTGACAATGTAAACGGACCGATCACCGCCGCACTTCTTGGAATTAATGCACTCGATCAGAAAGTAGTTGATGCCGCCCTGATCGCAGGGGACGGCACCCCCAACAAGGCAAACTGGGGAGCCAATGCGATTCTCGGCGTATCCCTTGCCGTGGCTAAAGCCGCTGCCAATTCCCTCCACCTGCCTTTTTACCGTTATGTCGGCGGAATCAATGCCCGCACCCTTCCCGTTCCGATGATGAATATTATCAACGGTGGAAAACATGCGGACTCCAGCCTGAATATACAGGAGTTCATGATCATCCCGGCGGGTGCCAGTTCTTTCTCAGACGGCCTGCAAAAGAGTGCAACCGTATTTCACACACTGAAAAAACTTCTCAAGGCAGACGGGTATGTCACAGCCGTAGGCGACGAAGGCGGATTTGCGCCCAAGTTCAACAGTGACGAAGAGGCCCTGGCCTATATTGTAAAAGCTATTTCTGCCGCAGGATATGTTCCCGGCAAAGATTTCTTCATTGCTGTTGACGCAGCGGCGACAGAAATGTATGACGAAGCAGCAAAGGCCGGAAGACCCGGTGATTATCTCTTCTGGAAGGCAGGAATATTCAAAACAGTTGATGAGATGGTTGATTTCTGGGTTGATCTTGTAAACCGTTACCCGATTCTTTCCCTGGAAGACGGTATGAGTGAAGAAGACTGGGGCGGCTGGAAGAAGCTTACGGATGCGCTTGGCAAAAGAATTCAGCTTGTTGGAGACGATCTGTTTGTTACCAATACGGAGCGCATTAAGAGAGGCATTGATCTGGGAGTTACCAACTCTGTCCTTATCAAGCTTAATCAGATCGGGACGCTGACCGAAACGCTCGAGGCAATCGAAATGACCAAAAACGAGAACTGGACTGCGATTGTATCGCACCGCTCAGGTGAGACTGAAGATGTTACCCTGGCAGATATAGCCGTAGCAACAAATGCCGGGCAGATCAAGACAGGCGCACCCTCCCGTACCGATCGGGTCGCCAAATACAACCAGCTTTTAAGGATTGAAGAAGAGCTCGGAAGTGCGGCGGTCTATCCCGGACGCAAAGCTTTTCACATTTAAAAAACGGGCCGCAAAAGCATTCTCAGTGTGAAGGCAATGTGTAGACAATGTGTAGACAAATATGAATTTCGCAAAAATGCTTGTTTTTTCCTGATAAGCATGATACTATAGCGACAGGTCATGGAACGGTATTGATGGCGATTTGAAATTGTACTTCTTCGTAACGATTAGGTAGATTTTTAAAGTCCTAGTTTTAACCCCGTCACCTACCTAATCTGTCAGAAGGAGGTACTTATATTATGGCTGATAAGACATTGAATTGTAAGGATTGCGGAGCTGAGTTTGTTTTCACTGAAGGTGAGCAGGCTTTCTACGCAGAAAAAGGATTCACCAATGAGCCGGTTCGTTGCCCTGATTGCCGTCGCTCGAGAAAGCAACAGCGCAATAACGACCGTGGATACGGTGACAACAACAGGTGGTAATCATCTGCTGCATTCTTTGAAAAATCAAAGAAAGTAAGTTGGAATGCTCCTGACGTAACAGTCAGGGGCATTTTTTTGTTATTCAATTTGCGCATCCCATAAATTAATTTGAGCTATTCCTTGCGGTTTAATTCTAAATTCTGTATATTAACAAATAGGATATGCACTGCGCATCTCCATATAGTTTTTCGTAAGGAGGAACAACTATGTCAGATAATTCTTTACAGGGCAATCAGACCGTATCATTAGGTGATTGGATTGGAACTATGATCCTTACCTATATTCCGCTTGTTGGAATCATCATGCTTTTTGTCTGGGCTTTTGGCGGCGGCGCAAAGCCATCGAAGAGAAATTACGCACGTGCACTTTTGATCATTGCAGTTGTCGGATTTGTTTTGTCGATCATTTTCTCCATCATTTTCGGAGCTATTATTGCAGCGGCTTTCAGTTCATTTTCTGATACTATTTCCAGTTCTTACAGTTACTGATTCCTGCCGGTGTGCATATGACCCTACATAAATATCCTCGCGATTAAATAATACTATTATTAGAAAAATCCGGTTTTCCATTTTGGATGACCGGATTTTTTATGTCCGGTATCGCAGGGCTCTACTTTCGATATCCCAATTCGGATTCTAAAGTAAACCAAACGCATTCCAAAGTATGTTAATCTGCTCCCATAGGATATTATTCAGAATTTCTATTGCATTTTTTTACAGCCGGGTTTATTCTTTTCTTTAGCATCATTTGCTTATTAAAAGTATGCTTTGTGCCTTTGAACTTTTCCGGGAGGTATATATGGACGATTCCATTCTCAATGTTGAACAGGCCACGGAGTTTCTGGGTATCAGTGAAAAGACCCTGATCAAACTTCTCAGGGAAGAGCATATCCCAGCAAGGAAAATCGGGCGTGAATGGCGGTTCAGCAAGACGGCACTGACAGAGTGGCTTGCCTTAGGCGATTCCCTCAACTATATTAACCGGAGCCTCAGCCGTGATTTCAGCAGCGGTACGGATGTCGAATAATCCACAGGTTCACCTCGATCCAGCCGCAGGTTATCATCAAATTATAAATTTGTTACAGGAGGCCCTGCCGTGAAACAGAAAAATGAAGCCGCCAAAAAACTAATCTCCAATATCGTCCTGATCGGTCTGGTTAGTTTTTTCATAGATATGAGCAATGAGATGGTCTACCCGATCCTTCCGCTTTTCCTGACTGCGGGACTGGGGGCATCACCTGCTATCGTCGGTATTATTGAGGGAATTGCAGAAAGTATAGCCTCGCTTCTGAAAGTGTTCAGCGGATACATCGGCGACGCCTACCATAAAAAGAAGCCGCTTACCCTGATTGGCTATTGTGCCTCCGTCCTATACAAGATTATTCTGCTTTTTGCCGGTTCCTGGGCAGGAGTACTTGTCGCCCGTGTGATTGATCGTACAGGCAAGGGTATCCGGACGGCACCGCGCGACGCACTTGTTGCACAGTCAAGCGACCAGAAAAAGCTCGGCGGTTCTTTCGGCCTTCACAAGATGTTCGACATGGCGGGTTCCGCAATCGGCGCTTTTCTTGCCTTCCTTTTTGTCGCAACCGCGCTCCCGTACCGCTCTATTTTCCTATGGTCGATCATTCCCTGTATCATAGGTATTTCCATCATACCGCTGATACGCGAAAAGAAAGATGACAGGCCAATCGGTGAGAAACTGACTTTTCGCGGTCTCAAGCTAAGCGGCAGAGTCAAAATGTATTTTGCCGTGATATTTCTCTTTTGCCTGGGAAATTCTTCCAATGTATTCCTGCTCCTGAAAGCTAAAGAAAGAGGATTCACATCGGCACAGGTCATGCTCCTCTATCTGGTTTTTAACGTCTCGGCTTCGCTTCTGGCAATCCCCTCCGGCAAATTCTCCGATAAGTTCGGCCGGCGGTCTATTCTTGTGCCGGGATATCTTATTTACGGCCTGGTATATCTTGGCTTTGCCCTGTTTACTTCAAAAATCTCGATCATCCTGCTCTTCATAGCATACGGTGCTTATACCGCCTTCATCAGCGGCGCTGAACGCGCCTTTGTCTCCGAAGCCTCCCCCGAGGACTATAAGGGGACCGTCCTTGGCATATACGGCATGCTGCAGGGTGTCGGCCTTCTATTCTCATCAATCATTGCAGGCGTCCTTTGGGACCGCATCAACTCCAACGCGCCCTTTTGGTTCGGCGGTATTCTTGGCATCATTTCAGCCCTTGCCATCGTCATCATACTGGGTTCGAACCGGATTCAAAACCCTGCAAAAAAACCTGCATGACAATCCCTGCTATGAAGATCCCTGCTACGCCTCCCAAATCCCTCTGCCGATGTCATATTTCCATTCGGGGGGAATGCCTTTGACTTGATCCTGCTTCCAGGTGTCGAGATGTAAAAGCAGCTCGGCAAGGGGTTCAATGCCTCCGAAAGACTTGCGGATCTGAATTTTCCGGGCTGCTGCCGCGCATCCCAGCTGCAGCGACCGGCTGGATGCCTGTCCGCTCAGGATGCCTGCAAGGACACCTGCTATGCTTGCATCCCCGGCGCCTGCCGTGGATGCGATTTTTGCCACGTGGTAACTGGGGGCAAACCATTCCCTGGAGGCCCATTCTGAAGTGTCCGCCGGTGCTGCCTTGCCGACAGCAGCCATACTTTCAGCGCTTTTCGTACGCATGTACAATCCTTTGTATCCCAGCTTGATCACGACGATCGCACAGCCCATATCCAGAATCTGGTCCGAAAGGCTTTTCAGATGATGCAAGTCATATGCGTCGATAAAACTGATGCCGGTTGCATTTACCTGTTCTGTGATCGAATCGAATACCGGCCGGTCCAGCATAAAAAGAATCTCTTCGATACTCGGGAAAAAAAGATCAGTAAAGGGAAGCGTGCGCGTGAGTATCTGCCGCCAGTCCGCCTTTCCGGCTGCGGATTCCGGATCAGGAAGCGCCAGGTCAAGGGATGTAGTAACACCTCTTTCCTTGACTTTCTTCATAATACCGGACAATTCAATTCCATCGTCACAGTACATCCGGCGCATAAGCGGAGGATATCCGAAATGAAAAAGGCGCGCCTTTGAAATAAGATCAAAATCAAGGTCTTCTGCGCAGAAAGTATCATTTGCACCGGGGTGGTGCAGGAAAATCCGGTCAATACCCGGAGGTGCGATCACGTAGGAATATGAGGTACTCGCTGAAGGATCAATGATCAGCTGAAGACTCTCATGGTACGGTGCCAGTACATCCTGAACACCCTTGCCAAAAAGATCATTCCCGATCTTTCCCATCAGCTGCGCAGATATTCCGAGTTGCTGAAGCGCAATACCGGTATTGGAAACGGCCCCACCGCTTGAAAGAATAGATTCCCCGACATGAATAAGCCGTCCTGGAACAAACATTTCCGAGAACTTCTGCTGGTGGTCCTGCTCAAACGCCGGTAATAAATCCAGACAGATATGGCCCGCTACGATGACCTGTCCCTCTTTTTGATTCATTTCTGATGATCCTCACTTGTCTGTAAATTATTTCTGATCCGTTCTGAATACCGTCCTACAGCCCGCCGGCTTTGACATAATGTTCCAGCACAAGATTCGCGCTTGAAATTGTAATCGGATACTCAGGCATCTTTGAGGCCTGGATGATGATCTGTTTGGTTCCCCTTGCGATAAATCTTTCGTTGACCTTCCTGCTGATTTTATCATTTAATTCATCCGCGTGATATGAAATGTCCCCTGTAAGCACGACGGCTTCCACATCCAAAATATTAACAGCATTAACTATGATGCTGGCCAGGTATTCAGCCTCCATCTCCAGGGCGGCACGCGCCGATGCATTACCCGCCGAAGAAAGATCTACAATATGTTTCCAGCTGTCCAGCTTCGGGTCCTGTTTCCTGGCTACGGCCAGAAGATTCGGAATGGATGCATATAATTCTGCGCAGCCATAGTTGCCGCAGTCGCAGCGGGGACCATTCATATTAATACTTGTGTGCCCGAATTCATTGCTGAACCCGGTGCCGCCTTTGTAGAGATCCCCTTCAATGATGAGGCCCGCACCGACGCCGGTGTCGACGACAAGCTCAAGGAACGAGTCAAATGCACCTTTCATACAGAATGTTTTCTCCGCAAGAGCAAGTGCATTTGCATTATTTTCCAGAATAATTGTGCCGGTTATCCGTTTCTGAAAGAACGCAGCAATCGGAAGGTTGAACCATTTTTTAAAATTCGGGGGATTCAGGATAATCCCGCGCTTGGCATCAAGCGGACCGGGCGCTGTAATTCCCATCCCCAAAAATCTTCCCGGAAGAAAGTGAGTCTGAAGGAGCTGCTCTGTATCCCGGGCGATAATTTCGAGCATGTCCAGCGCGGATAAATGCGGGTCAAGCGGCCTGCTGACTCGCTTCTGGATCGTTCCGCCGAAATCCACAAGTCCTATGGCGTATCGCCGGTGAAAAATGGAAAGGCCGATCGAATAGAATGCATCCGGATTTATTTCAAGGCTGACAGATTTCCTGCCTACCCGTCCGCCCTGTTCGCAGCCTTCGCGAAGGATTTTGTCCTGAAGGAGACTTTCGACAATCAGACTGATAGCCGAACGCGTAAGCCCGGTAATCCTGGATAATTCAGCCCGGGATGCACTTTGCGTGCGAAGGTGTTCCAGAATGCGGCGGCGGTTATTCGACTTCATTTCGGCCGCATTCAGAGTAACGGTTCTCATAGGGATCTCCACATTCTTTTTTGTAGTATTTGCTCTTTTTATGTCCTCTATGTATGCTTTCACAATTTTTACACCCATTCCAATAATTTGTCAAGTCGGTTGACAAATTATTGGGGAGCACCTATAATTTATGGTGAAGTGTTTTTATAGGAGAGTGCGGCATGGAATTAAAGATCATGAGAAAAGGATTTACTTACTCACAAAACGGGACGGGAAACCGACTTGTTTTCTACTTGCAGGGCTGTGATATGCTCTGTCCATGGTGCTCGAATCCGGAAGGCCTTGCCCCGGGAGGTACACTTTTGGTACACCAAAATACCCTTTTGGATGAAGTTTGTCCGCAAGGCCGTATTGTCGAAGGGAAGCTGGACCGTACGGACTGTACCGACTGTCCCACCCGTGAATGTGTTACAACTAATAAGAACGCCGGACTATCTTTTTCCTGCACAACTGTAGATGTCAAAGATTTAATTGCCGAGGCACAGGATTCCCGTTCGCTCTTTTTTGACGGCGGCGGGGTCACAATATCAGGCGGAGAACCGATGATGCAGTTCGAAGCAGTCAAGGAACTACTGACCGGCCTTCGGGCAATCGGTATACATACGGCGATGGAGACAAACGGCGCACATCCTCAACTGCCCGAGCTTTTCCCATTGATAAATCTGCTTATCATCGACTTTAAGCACGATGATGATACAGTCCATACAGAAATGACCGGCATGTCCAATCAGACCATCCGGGCTAACATTAAAGCCGCGCTTAACTGGCACCCCAATGTGCTGATCCGCACGCCGCTTATCGCATCCTTTAATGCAGATGCCAAAATCATCCATCGGTTCGTCGCGTTTTTCCAGGAGTGCGGCACAGGCAATGCACGCTTTGAGCTTCTGAAGTACCACGAGTACGGCCGCCAGAAGTGGGATTCATGCGGTCTTGATTACACAATGAACAAAGGCTATATTTCCGATTCACTTTTCAGGTCCCTCGAAAACATCTACAAGAAGGCCGGACTGAATGTCACCCGCTCTTAGGCCAAACCACACAAAAGCAAACTACACACAGGCAGAATTGCCTTGACAGTTATGCGTCGCACTACGATAATATGTAGTGTTGATCCGGGGAATTAGCTCAGTCTGGGAGAGCGCTTGCTTCGCATGTAAGAGGTCGCCGGTTCGATCCCGGT
>Ga0209748_1001012_pt1 | contig 14183 bp, 11 predicted proteins | sample BarGraIncu00421A_FD_185490 | JGI IMG/M metagenome (GOLD analysis project Ga0209748, IMG submission 185490) | Arctic peat soil microbial communities from Barrow, Alaska - Barrow Graham LP Incubations 004-21A (SPAdes) (version 2) | ecosystem: Environmental > Terrestrial > Soil > Wetlands > Peat... | reverse complement strand
CGCGAAATCGGAATCCGGAAGGCAATCGGCGCACAGCATGCGGACATTCTGATTCAGTTTTTGATTGAGGCTGTTTCCATTTCCATAACAGGAGGTATCATAGGTATGCTTATGGGGGCTGGTCTGCTGCAGGTTCTAAGTGGTATCATGGATATGCAGCTACACCTGTCCGTTTCGGTTTCTGCTCTTGCACTCGGATTTTCCCTTGCAATCGGCGTCATTTTCGGAATTTATCCGGCAAATAAAGCCGCAAGGCTAAAACCCATTGACGCCCTGCGCTACGAGTAAAAGACAAAGAGTACCTGCCGAAATACCCCGGGCCGAACGGCCGGAAACGGTGGTCATGGTACATAAGGAAGAGAACGAATACTCATTACGTATTCCTGCGCACGTGCATACGTGCATGGAACTTCTGGCTCAGAACGAATTTGAGTCATATTTGGTCGGCGGTGCCGTCCGGGATTTACTTCTCGGCAGCACCCCGGCCGATTTTGATTTAGCTACTGATGCGACCCCTGAAAATATGCTGGAAGTTTTTGCGGATTTCAAGACGATTCCGACAGGACTTGCCCACGGAACGCTTACCATTCTCGTCTCCGGGCGACCCGTTGAAATTACATCATACCGTATAGACGGATCTTATTCTGATTCCCGCCGGCCGGATAGTGTGCATTTCAGCCGGTCACTTGAAGAAGATGTGAAAAGACGGGACTTTACGATCAATGCCCTTGCGATGGACAGGACAGGTCACATCGTTGACTATGTCGGCGGACGGGAGGATCTGGAGAACCGTATCATCCGCTGCGTCGGCGACCCGAATCTCCGCATCAGGGAGGATGCACTGCGCATAGTAAGGGCGCTTCGTTTTTCCGCAGTACTCGGATTCCATATTGAGAAAAATACCCGCGCATGTCTTTTTGAGTATAAAAAGCTTCTGGAACGCGTATCGGCGGAGCGGATATGGTCTGAACTTTCCGGCCTGCTCTGCGGAAACAGCGCAGACCGCATACTCAAGTATTATGTGAATATCCTGGGTGTCGTCATTCCGGAAATACTTCCGATGAAAGGATTCCTGCAGCATAATCCGCACCACAGCTATGATGTCTGGGAGCATACGGTCCGTGTCGTCATGAATACACCGCCGCAGAGAAGCCTCCGGCTGGCCGCGTTGTTCCACGACAGCGGCAAACCCCGGACTTTTGTGATGGATGAAGCCGGCATCGGTCATTTCTACGGGCACCAGAAAGTCAGCTGCGACATTGCACACACGGTCCTTTTACGCCTGAAGTCTGATACGCGGACACGGGAACAGGTCGAAACACTTGTCCTGTGGCACGACGTGTTACTTGAACCGTCCGAGAAAATAGTCCGGCGGCGCTTAAACCAGTTCGGGGAGCTTATGCTAAGGGATCTTCTTGCACTTAAGAGGGCGGATACACTGGCACAATCCGAGAAAAGCCTGTACCGGCTTGAAGAACAGGCGAATGTGCAGGAAATTCTTGAGAAGATCCTTGCAGAAAATGCCTGCTTTTCGATGAAAGACCTGGCTATTAACGGAAATGATCTTCTGGCGGCAGGCGCTGTACCCGGGCAGAGAATCGGGTCAATCCTGCGGGAAACACTGTCTGCGGTTATCGACGGGGAATTGCCCAACGAACGGGCGGCCCTTATGGAATTTGCGCAGGAAAAGCTTGCTGCCGGTGAAAAATAATCATGATACATCAATCCTGCAGCACTTCGGGAGGCCGGGTTCTTTTTGACCGGTAAAGCTGCTGTCTGCCGGGATAATGCAAATACACGGGAATATCATTCTGACAATGTAATTTTTGAAAAATCGTGGTATGATGATGTTGATTACATAAAAGTATTGCATGGTGCTCTTTTTTCTGCGGAGGATCATAGAATGAATAGAAAAGGCTTTACTCTCGTAGAGATGATGGTTTGTCTCGGAATCATAGTAATTTTATCATCAGTTGTGACTGTTACAGTAACAAATTATTTAACTACGGCGAAATCGGCCACAGCCGCCGTAGCCTCCCACCAGAACAAATATGGTGCAGCCAAGACTGCTGTCGATTCTTTAGGCAGAGGGGCAGCGGCTACCGCATCAGTAACGCCGACAGTTACTCCTTCGGTCACTCCTTCGATTACGCCTACGGCAACAGCGACGCCAACAGCAACGGCAACGCCGACAGCAACACCAACGGCAACGCCTACACCAACACCAGCTGCAAATGCTTTACCCAATACTGCAGCAGTTCTTACTGATATATCGTCATGGAATGATGCGAGAGGAAATTGGCGTGTAAAGTTATCCGGCACCGCAATTACCAATACAAGCTTTCCTAAATATGTAACAGTGTCTTTCCCGAGCGGTACGATTTTAACATATGATTATAACGCCGATATAGTATCGACTACGGCCACAACAGCCGTGGTAAAACTTAATTACGCTGATTTTTCTATTTTCGCCAAATCTTCAAGCAACCCTTTCAATGTCACGGTGACGGCTATACAGCCGATTTATTCAATTGGCTTTGATGCCAATACTTCATCTCCATACAATAATAGTAGCGGTATACCTTCTACCATTATGACAGGACCCGACGGTACAATTACGTTACCGACAACAATACCTACAAGCACAAAAAATAACGGGGATGCTAGAACCTTTGATGGCTGGAGCACATCTGCAAGTGGCGGTACGATTTATAGACCCGGTGCTACAATCACTGTAACGGGTTCGCTGTATGCAATATGGAGATGACATCGGAAGTATCAATTTGATAAATAAATAGCTTGCATGGAATAATATAATGCGAAGGCAGAAATATATGAATGCAATGTGTACTGCAAGTATATAAATATTTGCAGTATACTTTGATTTTGGTTGCCCAGTTTTCCGGAAGGAGTTTGTGCTTTTTTGTGGAGCCTCGTGTTACAATAAATGAACATAAATCCATAGTAGGAGCGTATTATTGTGAAAATTATCGATTGCCTGAACAGTAAGCCGGTCACCTTATCATTTGAAGTTTTTCCGCCTAAGACGGATGACGGATATGAAAGTGTAGCACAGGCTGTCACAGCGTTGTCTGCACTTAGCCCGGATTATATTTCCGTAACGTACGGAGCCGGCGGAGGGACGTCGAAGAATACAGTCCGTATCGCGTCGGATATTCAGGGCAGACTTGAAACCACAGCGCTGCCGCACTTGAGTTGCGTTTCTTCAACGAGGGACGAAGTAGCGGGCCTCCTTGACCAAATGGATGCAAACGGCCTTCATAATGTTCTTGCACTTCGCGGGGACCGGCCGCCCGATCAACCCAATGGCACTGCCCGGTATGAATATGAATATGCATATCAGCTTATATCTGACATTAAGGCGCGGGGCCGGTTCTGTATCGGTGCCGCCTGTTATCCGGAAGGCCACATCGAATGTGACAGTAAAGAGCATGACCTGGTCTACCTTAAAGAGAAGGTTGACTGCGGTGTGGATTTCCTTGTTACACAGATGTTTTTCGATAATAATGTACTCTTCAGTTTCCTCTATCAAGCCTACCGGAAGAATATTCAGGTGCCTGTTGTAGCAGGTGTATGGCCGGTAACGGCAGCCAGGCAGATTCAGCGCATTGCCCAATTGTCCGGTGCGGTTATGCCTACCCGTCTCAAGGGAATACTTGATAAATGGGGACACGATCCTGAGTCCATGAAACAGGCCGGCATTCTATATGCGACGGAGCAGATTATTGAACTTGTGGCCAACGGTGTGCGCGGTATTCATATATATACAATGAATAAGCCGGAAATCGCACAGAAGATCCAGGCGAATCTTGGCAGCCTTCTTTCCTGAAAAGCAAGCTGATTATTAAATGATGGGCCGGTGATCATCGAATCGGCCTGATTTTTCAGCAAGAATAAGATTTTTCGTGGCGGCATGTTTCGGATGAGTGAAAATCTCTTCGACCGTGCCGCTTTCTACTATCTTTCCGTTTTCCATAACAGCAACTCTGCTGCATAAAGTACGGATGACACGAAGGTCATGGGATATGAAAAGGAAGGAAGTACCTTTCTTTTCATGAAGATCCCACAAAAGCCGCAGGATTTGGGTCTGCACAGATACGTCGAGTGCGGATACCGGTTCGTCGGCGATGATGAGCGAGGGTGACAGCATCAGGCTCATCGCAATGGCAACGCGCTGCCGGAGGCCACCCGACAGTTGATACGGATAATAATTCAGGTATTCCAGGGGAAGTCCAACGTCGTGCATCATGGCATGGACTAGTTCACCCCTGCTGGATTTACTCCCGATATGGTGAACCCGTAAGGGTTCTTCCAGGAGCCATGCAATCGTTTTCTGCGGGTGGAGGGAACTGTAAGGGTCCTGGAATACGAGCCCTACGGACGAGTTCCCGTAGGTGTGCTTTTTTGTGGAAAAATCTGCCATCAACCGGCCGTTCTCGTAAATTTTACCGTCTGAAGCGGGGAGCAGGCCGGTTATGACACGCGCAAGAGTGGTTTTGCCGCCGCCGCTTGTGCCGACCAGGCCCATAATTTCACCCGGATATACCGACAGGGAGACATCGGACAGGATTTCTTTATTGGTTTGCCTGCTCTGGAAAAAAGCTTCCTCGTAACCGGCATGCAAGTGGGAGACCTTTAGAAGAGGGGTCGTATCCGAAAGGGGTACGACAAAAGCCGCCTCTCCCCCTGACAAATTGCCGGATTTTTGTTTGAGGGAAAGGGATGCAAAGGAACTATTCCGGATCAGTTCAACGGTATACAGGTTTTTAGGATGATGCAGGACTTCTTCCACGGAATCACATTCAATTATTTTGGCATTATGCATGACAGCCACACGGTCGCACAATTTTTCTATCAGCATGAGATTATGAGAAATAAAAAGAACGGCCAGATTCATCCGGCTGCTGATCCTTCGAATTTGGTCAAGGATTTGCGCCTGTGTCACAGTATCAAGGGCAGTTGTCGGTTCGTCTGCAATCAGGAGCGACGGATTCAGCAGAAGGCAGCCTGCAATCAGTGCGCGCTGGCGCTGGCCGCCCGAGATCTGGTGCGGATAGGCATCATAAATGCGTATAGGATTTGTAAATCCGACACCCGAAAGTATCTCGAGGATTCTCTTCCGGTTCCGGATTTTCATAGCTCTGTCTAATCGGGAATCGACATGTGCAGTCAGCACTTCGGTCAGCTGCCTGCCGATTGTCATCAGCGGATTAAGCACAGAAAGAGGTTCCTGGAAAATCATGCAGATATCCCGTCCCAGAAGGTTCCTTCGCTTATCAGCGGAGAGGGACTGCAAATCCTGACCGTTCAAAAAAATCTGACCGGATTCCACCCTGGCCGAACCCGGCAGGAGACCTGCTACCGAAAGGGCGGTAATTGTCTTGCCGCAGCCGGATTCCCCGACAATTCCGAGAATCTCACCGCGCCGTATGCCAAAGGAAATGCCGGACAGCACTTTTTTCTCCTGCATATGATTTGATGCGGGAAAAGACAAAGTCAGGTCACGGACATCCAGAAGATAATCTTTATCTGTTGTCATCTTCCCGCACCTCCTTTATCCAGCCTGATACGAAGCGACTCGCTCAGGAAATACAGACCGAGTACAAACAGTATCAAAAACAGCGAAGGGAAAATAACTGTCCAGGGGGCGATGAACAAATCGCTCTGATAATCGGAAAGCATTTTGCCCCAACTCGCATTGGGCGGCTGGATTCCAAGACCCAGGTAACTCATGCCCGCTTCAGCCAGCGCCACATTGGCAATTCCGATCACGACAGCCGGAATCAACTGGGGCATCAGGCCGGGCAGCATATGCACGAAGAAAAGGCGCGGGGCGGGAACACCCAGAAGACGAGCCTGCAGGATATATTCCCGTTCTTTTAACTGCCGGATACCGCTCCGGATGACACGGGCGTAACTGGGGGCAAATACAATGCCAAGTGCCAGGACGATTGTTGCGGCACCCGGATGATATACAGCGACAAACACAAGCGCAAGAAGGATTCCGGGGAAAGCCATAACGGCATCCGACACCTGCATGATCATCATATCGGATATTCCGGGGAAAAACCCTGCAGCAGCACCGATCAGTCCTCCCATCACAAGGGCGATCGATATCGCACTCAACGAAATCAAAACGGTGGTCTGTGTTCCTTTCATGATACGGCTCAGGATATCACGGCCGAAATTGTCGCATCCAAACCAGTGCTCCCAGGAGGGTGCGGCATATTTGGCAGCACTGTTTATTTCATCCGGACCGTATGGCGTGTGAATCAGGGAGAGGATCAGGAACACGAGAATCGTTCCTATGAAAAGGGATCCGATGATCAGGGCCCCCGTGCCTTTTGGGAATCGGGAGGCAGCTTTTATCTTTGGCGTTTCACTGATTAGAATCATTTTCTCTCCCCCCCTTACTGCAGTCGAATGCGGGGGTCAACCCGGCTATACACAATGTCCATGAAAAAATTCACAAGGACGACAAGGGCGGCCAGATACAGGACAATTCCTTCAAGCAGCGGAAAATCACGGCTGCTGATGGCCTGAAGCAGCAGCCGTCCCAATCCGGGAAGATTAAAGGTCTGCTCAACAATCAGGCTTCCGCCCAGAATATCAGATGTAATAATGGCCAGCATGGTAAGCACAGGGATCAGTGCATTCGGAAGAATGTGACGGACCATGACATCCTTTTCGGTAAGGCCGTGGCTCTGTGCTGTGCGTACGTATTCCTTCTCCTTCTCAACGAGGATGGATGACCGCAGGAATTTTACGGTCATTGCAATTTTGGGAAGGGCAATCGCAAGCGCGGGAACGAAAAGACAGCCGACAAACCCGAAGAAATTCGTCTGGTACGGCACATAATTTCCGGCAACAAAAAGATGAAAAGTAAAGCCAAGCAGAAACGTCAGCAGAAGGCCAAGAACAAATGGCGGAAGGGAAGCAAACGCGTGACTTATCACCGAGACGATATGGTCAAGTGTCTTCCCCGGATGCTGTGCTGAGAGAAGACCGAGCGGAAAAGAAAAAACAAGAGTGATCAGTAAGGCCAGAAGACCCAGTGCAAGCGTTACGGGAAGCCTTTGTCCGATCAGAAAGGACACAGGATCACCTGAGCTGACTGAGTTTCCGAAGTTACCCGTAAGTGCGCCGCCGAGCCAATGAAAATACTGATATACAAGGGAGTGGTCCAGTCCGAGCTCGGTACGAAGAAGGGCAACCTGGGCTTCCGTCGCGTTGACGCCAAGCATGACGCGCGCAGGATCCCCGGGAATCACAGAAAACGCGGCAAACGTAATCAAGGATACCAGAAACAAAGTTATGATAAGCTGTACGGCTTTCTTCAGTGCGTATTTCATTGTTTCCTATCTTCGTTACGTTCTGCAGGCACAAAGCCCCCGGTGGAGGCTGTTGCGGACTTTTTCAGGAATAGTGCACGGTCGACAGATCCTGCACATATATAGGATACACCTGATAACCTGTAAGGTCTTTCTTCACAGCTACAATATTGGACGGATCCTGCAGATATACGGAAGAAGAGTCTTTTACAAGAATGGAAAGAAGCTGGTGATAGAGTTCAATTCTCTGTGCATTGTCTGTTGCGGATTCAATGCTGCCAAAAATCTTGTCAAATGCCGGATCGCTGAAGTTCATGAAATTTCCGTCTGATGTGGATACATAGCGGGACAGGACATCCCTCGGACTGTATTCCGAAGTGATGGCAATAACCGTTGATTCATAATTCCGTGCCGTATATACATCGCTGAGCCATGTTGCCCAGTCTACAGACTTGATTTCCAGGGTAATGCCAACTGCTTTGAGCTGCTCCGCAAGAACGACGGCTGTGTTGACATGAATCACATAATTGGAAGGAACGGTTACGGAAGCAGTAAACCCGTCCGGATATCCGGCCTGCGTCAGGAGTTGTTTGGCCTTTTCAATATTATATGGGTAAGAACTGTCCAGGGATGTGTCATAGTAATCGCCCATGGCGGGAGACATACCTGTTATAAGCTTAATACCTGCCACTGCTGTCTGCGTAATCACGGCATCCCTGTCGACCGCGTAATTCATCGCTTCCCTGACAAGCGGATTATCGAATGGTTTCACAGCATTATTCAGGGCGAATACCTGCACCATATTAGTTCCGCCGGACAGGATGTTGTACGTCGACGTTATCTGCTGCGCCTTGTCATTGGTCAAATAGGGGAAAATATCAATTGTGCCGGATTTGAGCTCGATGAAAGCCGCGTCCATATCTGCTGTGATCTTAAAGGTAACCTTATCGAGATAGGGAAGCCCTGCCTGCCAGTATTTGTCATTTTTGGTCAGAACCACAGATTGCCCGATCGTATAGGATCCGAAAACAAACGGTCCGGTACCAACGGGGGTTTTGCCTATATCCGCAACATCATCCGGAATGACAGCCACTGTGAAAAAGGGTATGAGCTCGGCATCCGGGCTCTTTAAAGTCACAGTAACCTTATCCGTGCCGCTTTTCTCCACGGAAGCAATACCGGACAGTGCCGTGACAAGCGGTGTACCGGTATCAAGTCCTGCAGCGCGCTTCAGTGAATATACGACATCATCAGGAGTCATAGCTTTCCCGTTATGGAAAAGAACTCCCGTACGGATTGTGAATGTATATGTCATGGAATCTTCTGAAATGACGTAATCCGTGGCAAGAGCCGGTACGAAATCACCCGCGGCCGTGCATTTTACGAGGCCTTCAAATACGTTAAACAGAATTTCCTTGTCTCCTGCCGCCACAGCTGTGTGCGGGTCGAAGATTTTGGGCTCCTGCGTGATACCCAGAACAATATCCCCTCCATAGGGAAGCTTTGAAGCCGTGGTCGAACCCGGTTTTTTGTTCGTTGTACATGAACACAAAATCCCCATACAAATGATAAGCGTAATGAGAATTGCTGCTGTTTTAGTCGTGTGCTTGAAACGGGGCAAAACGGGAGATTCGGCGGATTTCATCTTCATTTTTATAACTCCTTCATTGGACGGTCTGAAAATAGATGTCTTTATGCTGTTTATTTTAATCTAATGCACGGAAAAATCAACGAATGCCGGCCGGGTTCAGGTGAAATGCTGGAAATGAGCATCTTTTATGATGCTTTTTGTCGAAAACGACAGTCTGGGGGGAACAGATCGGCGAACGGGAAAAGTAAAAAAAGTATGCTTCGCATGCCCCCATCACATATTGTACGCGAAAAATGGCAGAATTTTGTCAAAAATACCATTCTTCACATTTAAGACACAATTCATTTACTAATTGTGTCGCAAATGTGACGGTTTGAAGTGCTATTATGTAGTTATAAAAGAAATAGAAATGTTATTGACATAATTCACAATAAAATGACACAATAAAGTAAGAATGATAAATTTTGACCTTTTGTATCGTCAGGAATTAAGTCAAAAATGTGAAGATGAATACATGGAGAAAAGATGGGGGGTGCTATTATGAAGTTACATGTTTTCCTTGCAATATGCTCACAAAACAAAGCCGCCGTATTATCTGTGGCAGTTTTGCTTTCGTCGGTGGTTGGCGGAGGCTGTTATGCAAGCACCCCTGACGGACAAAGTGCAATTCAGTCAATTATCCAGCCGATACCGCAGGCGGCGGCACAAGCTCCCAATACAGAACCTGTAATGACACTTTCCCCCTCCGAAACAACACAGGCCAGGATCGCGATTACAACTGCGACAACCGTTCCTGCAATTGCTGAAGAAACCAGACCGGCCATCACGGAAACAACACCGGCAGCTACACAGGCCGCGACAGAATCAACAACAGTACCGACAACCCAGGAGACGACACAAGCAACTGCCAAGTCAACAACACAAGCTGCCGCTGCACCTGCAAAAGCAAAAACTGCGCCGACGACAGCAGCCACAACCGCAGCGCCCGCAGCCACAACTGCAGCGCCCGCGCCGGCGGCCACTGCCGCAGCAGCACCCGTATCACTCGGTGATTCAAGCGGCTCCTACAACGGTGATATGGCATATGCCATTCTGGATAAAGTAAATGCACAAAGATCAGCAGCAGGCCTTCCGGCCCTGACATGGAATGACACGCTTGCTTCATCCGCAAAAATAAGATCAACGGAGATTGTCGTAAAGTGGTCACATACAAGACCTGACGGCTCACCCTGGTATACAGCAGGATCTCAGATGGAAATGGGCGAAAACCTCGCATATGGACAAAGTTCAGTACAACAAGTTATGGATGAATGGATGGCTTCTCCCGGACATGCTGAGAATATCCTGAGAGGCAGCTTCACACAAATGGGCGTGGCCTGCTACAACGTCAACGGAACATACTACTGGGCACAGCACTTCGCATAAAGCCATTGACAAATAGCAACAGATAATTGAAACTGAGAAACATAAATGCTTGCAAACAAGTATTTGTGTTTCTTTTTTGGGGGGCACGTATTTTTATTTGACGTGAATGTCGTGTTCTATTTTAAGTGAGGGTTGTTTGAATGAAGGTGAAGAATCTTCTGCAGTTATGTGCCCGGCACAAGCTTACCTTGACGCTGTGCGGTGTACTGGTTACTTCTATCTTTGGAAGCATGTTCTATATCCAGGCAGTATTCGGTCAGGATCCCATCCATCAGATGCTTGATACTTTCCAGACAACAGCTATTGTTCTGACGACAGATAAAACAACTGAGACAACCGCGCCTTCGGATCGCTCCGGAGTCCTTGCGGTTGAACGGCAGACGGAAGATACTTCAGCTGCAGCAACCCGACCTGCGACACCGGAACCACCCTCACCGTCTCCTGCCCAGGAAACAGCTTCGGTAACGACACCTGCCGCAACAGCAGCGCCTACCGCGGCTGCAACAGTAAAGCCGGCAGCTGCGACGGCAAAGCCAACGACGGCAAAGCCAACAACAAAACCTGCAGCAACAGCGGCGGCAACAACTGCAGCATCCACTGCAGCAACTACGGCCGCTCTGACACCGAATACCAGCGGTACCTACGACAGTTCAATGGCAAGAGCGGTACTTGATCTTGTGAATGCCCAGAGAACAGCCGTGGGTCTTGGATCTGTGTCGTGGAGTGACTCTCTGGCAGCTACTGCTAAAATCCGGGCGTCTGAAATTGTCGTGAAGTGGTCTCATACAAGGCCGAACGGTGAAAGCTGCTTCTCGATTTTTCCGGGGGAATTTGATGCCGTGGCTGAAAATATTGCCAAGGGACAGGGATGCGCAAGTGAAGTGATGACCAGCTGGATGGCTTCGGATGGACATAGATCTAATATTCTGAAGTCCGGACTTACGCAGCTCGGTGTTGCGTGCTACTGTGTTGACGGTACGTACTACTGGGTTCAGGACTTCGGCGGCTGACCCATACATATAGGCACCTTTCCTCCGAAATAGCATACAAAAGTTGGCAGCTGACAGCAGAAATTGATATAATGAATGTCACCACCAACTTTTGCACTGGCGATTCTCCGGAGGATATATGAGCACAATTATAATCAACAAGGATGATTCTCCCGTTACTGCTATTTCGGCGCCGGATGATTACGGACTCAAGGCCTGCAAATTGGCATCGGGTAAAACTGCAGCCCCCGGATCAGCAGCTGCGAAATCTTTATCCAGTAAATCAGGACGCCTTTTTGTCCTGATAGGGGCACCCATACTTGCAGCGATCGGATTATTCTACATATATGCATTCAACCCGGTTACACAGAAGATACTGTTTGTTCCGTGCCCGGTTTATTTTTATACAGGACTCTATTGTCCCGGCTGCGGCAATACCAGGGCGCTGCATGCACTTGTGCATTTTGACTTTGCCGGAATGCTTGATTACAATCTGCTTTTTCCATTTCTGTTTTTCATTCTTGCCTGGCTTCTGACCGGCGAGTATTTGAATCTGCTTCTGGGCAGACGCGTCCTTTGGCTTCCCAAACAAGTACATCCGGTAATAATCGCATTGTCGTGTCTTGCAGTCGCCGCCTTTACGATCCTGCGGAATGTACCTGTTTTTCCGTTTACTATCCTTGCGCCATGAGAATTATCATTGAATCCCTAATAGATATTTCAAAAAATGCAAATTTTTCTTGACGAATGTGTCTGAATTCATTAAGCTTAGTGTAGATTTTTGTACTTTTCTTCGAGCTGAAGCGACATATGTTCCCCGGAATATATGCTTTCGTTTTCAAGAGTGAATGTGGAGGTTTTATTTATGGCTTTTTGTAAAAATTGCGGCGTCGAAATTGGTGAAGCAAAATTTTGTCCTTCCTGTGGTGCCGCCCAGGAAGTAACATCTGCCCCTGTTCAGGACACATTTGGTGAATCAGTTTCTTCTGAACCTATTGCACCGCCCGTCTATTCGGAACCGGTTTCGACTCCTGTTTACGCCTCGCCCCCGTCGTACTCTTCCAACGGAGATACTTCCGGAATGGGCTCATCACAGACTCCTCCTGTTTATACCGCCCCGGTTTATTCACCCAATTCGATGGAGAAGCCCAGTACGACTGGCATGATGGTTTTTTCCATTATCAATATCGCCCTTGGATTTCTTTGCTGCTGCTCAGTTTTCGGACTCGGCTCACTTATCCTTGGAATCATTTCTCTTGTCAACATAAACAAGGCCAACAGCACTTCATCTACGGAAGAAGCACAGCAGTTGCTCAAATCGGCAAAGACCATGAATATTATTGGTGCCGTCTGCCTTGGCCTTGCGTTGATTATCTCGATCATTTTCTATGCTTTGAATGGATTAAGTTATTTTACCAACAGATATTACTATTAATAGAACCTGAGTTTTTCCGCCAATATATCAGGCTGCCCCTGCTCTGGCAGGGGCGGCTTTTTTTGTGCTTTAAAATCAATAATAAAATAATGATATTTCGTATATGAACGCGTGCCTTGACAACAGAATCGCGGTATAATTATTTTGTGTCTATTTATAGTAAGCGAGGTGCCTTGATATGAAGAAATGTCCGGTATGCGGAGTAATGATGGGTGATAATGTTGCCCGCTGTTTCATGTGTAAATATGATTTTCAAAAAGCTGCCAGCGAAGGCGAAGAAGCAGCCAGAAAAGATGCGAAAGTTAATGTTTTTCAAGTAGAGCAGGAAGCCAATGTCCGCGCTGCAGAAAAGAAGGCTGAGGGTGAGAAGATTCTTGCTGATGCCAAGGCTAAGAGCCGCCTTGAGATTGAAACGATGGAACGACAGCTCGAAGGGGAGAAGCTTCGTCTGGAACAGGAGTACGTGGAGATCCGTAAGAAGTCCTTTGATGAAAAATCCAGGCTTGATGCGGAACTTGCAGAAATAAGAAAACAGATTGAAGATGAGGCGAATCTATATAAAGAAGCGCGCAAAGACCGGGAAAAGCTGATCGATACAGCTAAAGCAGCTGCGCAGGGCGAAGCGGAGAAGATCATCAATGAAATTCATGATGAGACCGCAGCTCTTGCCATTCAGGTCCAGCAGGAATATGCACAGGCTATGGCGGGAAAACAGACAATAATTGACGAAGCAAGCCGCTTGTCCGAAGAGTCAAAGGATGCACAGCAAAAGTGTGAACAGGCGAAGCTGGAATATGAACAGCAGGTACGTTTGCTTGAGGAAGCAAAGAAGCAGGCCGAAGATGAGGCTGAACATATTCTCGGGTTGGCAAGGGACGCTGCTGCTGCATTTAAGTTACAGAGTGGGAAGGAAGCCGAAGAGATAAGAAAACAAGCCGAAATTGATGCGGCTTCCAAACTGACGGAATCTGAAAAAGCATGTAAGGAGTATATTTCGAATGCAGAGCGTCTCCGCCTTGAGGCGGAAAACACCAGGGCTATGGCGGAATCAGAACTTGCGGCTTATGTGAACGAAGCTAAAACTGCAATTGCTGCTGCTGAAGAAGCACAGAAAACCAGAGAGAAAACAGAAGAAGAAATTCATACGATCATTGAACAGGCTGAAGCCGGGAAAGTTTCTGCTGAAGAAGCCAAACGAAAAGCAGAGGAAGAAGCACAGGCTATTTTCCTTGAAGTAGAAGAGACAAAGAGACTTGCCATGCAAGAGGAACAGGAAATCCTGATCAGGTCGCAGGAGGCAAAACTTAAAGCTCAGCAGGATGAACAGGTATATACCGATGAGCTTGAAAAAACGAAGAATCAGGTGCAGCAGGAGATAGATCAGATCATGG